>Ga0114966_10000425_pt1 | contig 41497 bp, 36 predicted proteins | sample M_130207_XF_Meta_FD_87029 | JGI IMG/M metagenome (GOLD analysis project Ga0114966, IMG submission 87029) | Freshwater microbial communities from Lake Montjoie, Canada to study carbon cycling - M_130207_XF_MetaG | ecosystem: Environmental > Aquatic > Freshwater > Lake | place: Lake Montjoie... | reverse complement strand
GATCGCACCCACGACCACCACCCCGACAGCCGTGGTAATGATGCCGAGCCCTGGCACTTCCCGCCCGAGCAGGCGCATATAGAACGCGCTCGTCAGCCCGTCGACGATGCCAAAAATCCAGATGAAGGCAGCAATGGTGATGAACAGCGGGACGGTAACGAAGAAGCCCGCGATGAAGCTCCGCCGCAGCCACAGCGTCATCACCGCAGCCAACCCGTCGAGACAGCCAGAAGCAGCACGATGCCGGCGAGTATCCGGTACCAAGCGAACGGCGCAAAGCCCATTCGTCGTACCACGGCCAGGAACGGCTTCACGACGACGAGCGAAGCGAGAAACGCCATCACGAAGCCGATGACCAGTTCCAGGGACCGGTCGGCGGTGATCTGGCTGCGAAGTTCGAGGAGGCTGTGCGCGAACGTGGCCGCCAGCGTCGGCATGGCCAGGAAGAAGGAAAACTCCGCCGCGGTCGCACGGTCGAGCCCGGCCAACCGGCCGCCGACGATGGTGGCGCCGGAACGCGACACGCCAGGCACCAGCGCCAGTACCTGGAAGAGACCGATGCCGAACGCCTGACCGGTCGTCGTGTCGTCCACCGATCTGGTGCTGGGCCTCCTGGCTGCGCGTTCCACCGCCAGCATCACGATGCCGCCGGCGATGAACGCCACGCCCATGGTGACCACGCTCTTGTGCAGGACCGATTCCACGAAGTCCGACGCGAGCGCACCAGCGACAAGCGCCGGAGCGACAGCCACGATGAGCAGCAGCGCGAATCGGCGCGCCTCTGGGCGGGTGGGAAGGCCACGCACCACCTCCATCACCTTACGGCGATATAGCCAGACGATGGCGAAGATGGAACCGAGTTGGATCATCTCGGTGAACACGCTGCCAGGGTCGTCGAACCCCAGCAGCCGTTCACCGATCAAAAGGTGAGCGGTCGACGAAATCGGCAGGAACTCGGTGAGTCCCTGCACGATACCGAGGACGGCTGCGCCGAGCCAGGTGGCCACGCGCGACTAAGACGCGCGTGCCTTACGCTGCGGCCTCGCCTTGCGGGTCGGCTGTTGCGGACCGCCAGCGGTCGCCGTGCCTGTGAGCTCAGAGTCAGCGGTGGCGCGCGTCGGTCCGGCGCCGCGCCAGAAGGTGACGACCGCGGCGGCCACGAACACGCTCGAGTAGGTGCCGGTGACGATGCCGACAATCATCGTGAACGCGAATCCCTTCAGCACGTCGCCACCGAAGACGAACAGCGCGATGACGCTGAGTAGCGTCAGCCCGGCGGTCAGGACGGTGCGTCCCAGCGTCTGGTTGATCGCGGTGTTGATGACGTCCTTCAGCGAGTCGCGCCGCATGCTGCGCAGGTTCTCGCGCACGCGGTCGAAGATCACGATGGTGTCGTTGGTCGAGTAACCGCTCACCGTCAGGATGGCCGCGATGACGTTCAGCGTCAGGTCGTACCGGAAGAACGCCAGGAACGCCACGACGATCAGCAGGTCGTGAATGGTGGCGACGACCGCACCGACCGCGAAGCTGAACTGATAGCGGAAGGCGATGTAGGCCAGCAGGCCGACCAGCGACAGGACCGTGGCGACCAGACCGCGCTGCGACAGTTCCTTGCCCACCGCCGGACCAACAATCTCGGTGCCGACCACCGTGAAGTTCCCGAGGTTGCCGGCGCGCAGCGCCTGTTCGACCGCAGCCGCGGTGGTGCTGAGAGAGGCGCCGGATTCCTCGCCGACGTGCGGCACGCGCACCATCTTCTGGCGGCGCGACGCGTCACCGAAGGACTGGACGATCGCGTCCTGGCCGCCGCCCGCATAGTGCTGGTTCAACGCCACGCGCACCGCGTCGTCGCTCGGCGTCTGGTCGAATTCCATGATGACCGACGTGCCACCGGCGAACTCGATGCCGCGCGGAAGTCCCTTGGTGGCAATCAGGGCGAGGCCAGCCAGGATGACGACCCACGACAGCGCCACGGCGTGCCAACGCCAGCGCATGAAGTCGATATTCGTTTTATTGAGGATATGCATGACGGCTTAAATCGACAGCGTCGTCACCTGAGACTTGCGCGACAGCTCAAGCTCAAACAACGTCTTGGAAACAAAGGTGGCCGTGAACAGATTCGAGACGAGACCGGCGAACAGCGTGACCGCGAAGCCGCGAATCGGGCCGGTGCCGAACTGGAACAGGAAGGCAGCGGAGATGAGCGCCGCCAGGTGCGTGTCCATCAGCGTCAGGAAGACGCGGCTGAAGCCAGCGTTGATCGAGGCGCGAACTCCGCGCTGCGCCTCGAGTTCCTCCTTGATGCGCTCGAAGATCAGCACGTTCGAGTCGACGCCGATGCCCATCGTCAGCACGAAGCCGGCAATGCCTGGCAGCGTCATCACGGCGCCCATGTAGCCCATGATGCCGACCAGGATGACGAGGTTCAGCAGCAGAGCGATGACTGCGTTGACGCCGGCCATCTTGTAGTAGACCAGCATGAACAGAATGATGAGCACCAGGCCGACGACCGAGGCGATGACGCCGGCGCGGATGGAGTCGGCACCGAGGCTCGGGCCGATGGTCCGCTCCTCGAGGTAGGTAAGGGTGGCCGGCAGCGAACCCGAGCGCAGAATCAACGAGAGGTTCTGTACCTCTTCCTGCGTGAAGCTGCCCGAGATGCGGCCGTCGGAGGTGATGCGCGAATCGATGCGCGGTGCAGACTGGACGCGGCCGTCGAGGATGATGGCCAGCGAACGGCCGACGTTCTCGCCGGTCACCTTGCCGAACTTGGCGGCGCCCTCGGAGTTCAGGGTGAACGCGACCGCCGGACGGCTGTTCTCGTCGAGCGAGGGACGCGCGCTGCGCAGGTCGCGGCCGGTCACGGCGGCGGCGCGGCGCACGAGGTAGTAGACCGTGGAACCCGGCGCGTCGCCTGGACCGCTGATGCCGGGTACGACGTCGAGGCCGGAGGGCAGCGTGCCGCTCGGAATGAGCGCCTCGCGCGACGCCGACGGACCTTGCTCCACGATCTTCAACTCGAGCAGGCCGGTGGAGCGGATGATTTCCTTGGCGCGGTTGACGTCGGTGACGCCCGGGAGTTGCACCAGGATCTGGTCGCCGTTGGCGCCCTGCTGCGCAATGCTCGGCTCGGCGACGCCGAGTTCGTTCACGCGGCGCTCGATCGTCTGACGCGCCTGCACCACCGCCTCTTCACGCAGCGTCAGCGCCACGTTGGGCTTCATCCTGAAGCTGTAGGTGCCGTTGGTGCCGGCGTCGCGATCGAAGTTCGCGCTGACCTCGTTGGCCGCCGCGCGGAATGCCGCGTCCTGGTCGCCGGCGATACCGTCGACCTTGAAGCCGTCGATCCCGGCCAGGACGAGATTCGTGCTGGTAATGCGGGCGGTCGAGAGCAGCTCGCGCAGCCGCTCCATTTCCGTCTCGCTCTCGATGCGCAGTGCGTCATCGGTCTGGACGCGAAGGACGAGATGCACGCCGCCCTTCAGGTCGAGCCCCAGCTTGAGCATGCGGTCCGTCAGGATCGTCGGGCCGGCAATGCCGTAGCGGGCCGCAATGATCGGATAGACCCCGACGGCACCGAAGATGACGGTGACCGCGATGATGGTAAGGAGCTTCCAGCGCAGATTGGACATATGGCTTACTGGTTGGTTGAATCAACGACGGCCGGCTGGCCCTGGTGGCCGCCGATCGCCGCGCGCGAAATATTGATCCGCACCTTGTCGGCGATCTGCAGCTGCACGCTCTCGTCGCTGACCTTGGTGATCTCGCCGAAGATGCCGCCGGTGGTGACCACCCGGTCGCCAACCTTCAACGATTGCTGAAATTCCTGGACCTTCTTCTGCTTCCGCTGCATCGGCATCAGGATCACGAAATAGAAGATCCCGATGACCAGGACGAACGGAACGAACTGAAGCCAGCCGCCACCTCCGTCTGAAGGCGTAGCCATGGCGAACACGGAACTTGCGATCATCATCATTGGTACGAGACTCACTCTGCGGGGTCCGACCCGGCAGACTGGCGGGACAAGCGTTGAAGGAACGCGAGCCTGAAACTTTCGAACCGCCCGAACGCTATAGCGTCCCTGACACGTTCCATCGTGTCAAGGTAAAAGTGTAGATTATGCAACGTGTTAAGGGTCGATGCATTGATCTCGCCGGTGGTGTAGAGATGCCGCAGATAGGCCCTGGAAAACGAGCGGCACGTATAGCACTGACACTCGGCATCGACGGGACGCTCGTCCTCGGCGTATTTCGCGTTCTTGATGTTGATCTTTCCGTCGCGGGTGAACAGCTGACCATTCCTGGCGTTCCGCGTCGGCAGCACGCAATCGAACATGTCGATGCCGCGGGCGATCGACTCGATGAGGTCTTCCGGCGTGCCGGCCCCCATCAGGTAGCGCGGACGCTCCACCGGCAAACACGGTGTGGTCTGCCCGACGATGTCGTACATGACCGCGTTCGGCTCGCCGACGCTCAGCCCGCCGATGGCATAGCCCTCGAACCCGACCTCGACGGTCCGCTGGGCGCTCTCTCTTCGTAGATCAGGGAAGGCGCCGCCCTGAACGATCCCGAACTGCGCCTGACCGGCGTTGGTCACCGTCACACCCTCGACCGGACCGTTGCGCAGTTCCAGCTGCCGGCGCCGGGCCCTGGCGGCCCACCGCGAGGTCCGCTCCATCGAGGTCCGGGCCGTCTCTGGCGCCGCTGGGTAGGCCAGGCACTCGTCGAGCACCATCGCGATGTCCGAACCGAGCTGCGCCTGGATGTCCGCCGCCTTCTCTGGCGTGAGCAGGTGCGACGACCCGTCGAGATGCGACCGGAACCGAGCGCCGTTCTCGTCGATCGTCCGCCGGTCCGCAAGGCTGAAGACCTGATAGCCGCCACTGTCGGTCAGCATCGGCATGGTCCAGCCGATGAAGCGATGCAGCCCGCCTCGCCTGGCAATGAGGTCGTCGCCAGGCCGCAAATAGAGGTGATAGGTATTGCTCAGCAGGATCTGCGAGCCGGCGCCTTCGAGGTCGCGATGCGTCAGCCCCTTCACCGCCCCCTGCGTACCGACGGCCATGAACGCAGGGGTCTGCACGACACCGTGGGGCGTCGTGAGGACGCCGCGACGCGCGCCGCCGTCCGTGTGAGTGAGCTGAAAGCTGAAGGTGGTATCGGCCATGGCGAACGGTCAGTTTACAATCGCCCGACCCCGTGCAGAAAACCATCACCACTCTCGCCGCGCTGGCCGGGTCGTGCATCGTCCTCTTCGGCGCCGGTCTCGTGGCGCAGCCGCGCAGCACATCAACCGGCTTGAGTGAGGCGCCGCGGCTGGCCGCCATCTACGACACCATCCTCCGGGCGCGCTTCGACGATGCCCGGCTGCAGCTTGGGCGGGCCTGCCCTCCGGCGCCGACTCCCGCCTGCGACGCGCTGCGCGAAGTCGCACTCTGGTGGGAGGTCCAACAGGACCTGTCGAGCCGCACGCTCGACGCCCGTATGGACGCCGCGACTGCAGCCGGCCTCGCGGCGGCAACGAGATGGACCGAGCGCGAACCCAACCGGGGCGAAGCCTGGTTCTACCTCGCAGGCGCCTACGCGCCGCTGGCCCAGTGGCGGGTACTCAGAGGCGAGCGGCTTGCGGCGGCGAGGGACGGGAAGCGGGTGAAGGACTCGCTGGAGCGGGCGCTGGCACTTGATCCGTCGCTACAGGACGCCTGGTTCGGCATCGGCCTCTATCACTACTACGCCGACGTCGCCCCAGCCGCACTGAAGGTTCTTCGCTTCCTCCTGCTGCTCCCTGGCGGCGATCGCATCCAGGGACTGCGTGAGATGGAGCGTACGCGCGAACGCGGCGACCTCCTGCGCGGCGAGGCCGACTTCCAACTGCACTGGCTCTATCTTTGGTACGAGGATCGGCCGGACCGCGCGCTCGAGCTGCTGCGCGGCCTCGACGCACACTATCCGACGAACCCGCTGTTCCTGCAGCGCATCGCGACCGTCGAGCACGAGTACTTCAGCAATCACCAGGCAAGCGCGGCCAGCTGGCAGGCGCTGATCGATCGCGCGGCACGCGGCGCGGTCTCGCTCCCCGCACTCGCGGACGCACGCGGCCGCGTCGGCGCGGCCACCGAAGCCACGGAACTCGGAGACCCGTTGCGCGCGGTCGCCCTACTCGAGCCACTCATCGCCGCGCGCCCCGCTGCGCCGTACGGCATCGTCGCACTCGCGCACCTCGCACTCGGCGATGCCTACGCCGCGGCTCGCAATCGTCCGCAGGCACTGGCGTCGTACGAACGCGCGCTCACTACCGCCCCGCGCGACGATCCGGACAACGTCCGCTCACGTGCCCGCGATGGGCGGACGCGAGCTCGATCAGCGCGGTGATCAAATTCCAGTTTTTTTTGACAAGTAGCCATGATTCGTGCTTGACATGCATTCTTTCTCACCCATAATCTACATCTGGTATGAGGGTGGAGGGCGTAAGCCACCCCTAGTGAGGTTGACTTTCGCCTCACCCTTCCGCACCTGAACCATACGGGTGGCGCGGCAGGTGCCAAGCGACGGCGGGGGTCGAGTGGGCGTGCCAGGCGGCACCCAGGGATCGGCAGCCCGGGTCATTCGCGCCAAGACAAATCCAAACGAAGGGGGGGATAACACCATGGCAAAGAAGGCAGCCAAGAAGGCGGCGAAGAAGGCGGCGAAGAAGCGCTAACCGCTTCTCCCGTACGATCTCACCGTACGAAAAAAAGGGGGCGGCCGTCGCCCCCTTTTCAATTGCCCCCCAGCCTTACGGCGGTTCCGCTCAGTTGGAACTGCCGTCCCAGATCCGCACCCGCCGGATCACATCCCACGGCTCGATAGCATCGACGACGTCCATGCCGGCCACGACGCGCCCGAAGACGGTGTAGCGATCGTCCAGGTGCGGCTGCGGTGCGTGGGTGATGAAGAACTGGCTGCCGCCGGTGTCCGCCCAGTCGAGCGCCATGCCCACGGTTCCCCGCAGGTAGGGTCGCTGGTTGATCTCATCGCGAATCGTGAATCCGGGGCCGCCTTCGCCGTCGCCCCTGGGATCGCCGCCCTGAATCACGAAGTCGGGCACGACGCGGTGGATCGGGATGCCGTTGAAGAAGCCGCGGCGCGCGAGTTCGACGAACGTCTCGACGGTCGCCGGCGCATCGAGCACCGCCAGCTCGAGCTGGATGGTGCCGCGGTCGGTGTCGATGTAGACATGCGTCGAAACCGGTGGCGCCGTCAGCGCCTGCCGCGCGTACCACTCGGGTTGACGCGCCTGCGGGGCCGGGCGAATCCGCGACTTCGCATCGCTGGCCGGATCGAGTTCGGTGAGCAGCGTGGCAGCTCGCAGGCGAAGCGCCCAGTCCTTGTCGCCGAGCCCATCGGTCAGCAGCGGGGTCGCCGTTTCGCGACCGTAGGCCGTCAGCGCCGCGAGCACCGCCGCGCGTGCAATGTAGGTCGCGTCGCCGAGGCTGCGCTGATACGCATCGGCCAGCGCCGCAGGGCCGGCCACCGGCTTCATGCGCGCAATCGCGTTCGCGGCCGCCGCACGCACGACCGGGTCGCCCGACTTGAGCTGCTCGATCATCAACGCGCCGCCGTCCTCCGGCTTCAGGCGCGCAATCGATCCGAGCACAGCCGGCAGCACCTTCGGCTCTGGGTCGGCCAGCATGCTGCGCAGCCGCGGCAAGCCAGCCTCAGGCGCGAGCCCACCAAGGGCGGAGGCGAGGGCCGCACGCACGCTCCAGTTCGGATCGGGATCGAGACCCGACAGCACGGCGACGAACCCTTCAGGATCGAGCTGCGCCATCGACTTGATGGCGGCGCCGCGTATCGACGGGTTCGGGTCGCCGAGCAGATCGATCAGCTGGTCGTAGACGCCGTCGGCGCGAATGGCGCCGAGTGCCGTCACCGCCTCGAGGCGCAGGTGCGGTTCAGCCCTGGGCGCCTGCACGATCTTCAGCAGCGCCGGCGCCGCGGCCGCCACGCCGAGCCGCGCCAGCGCACGGATCGCCTCAATGGCCACCGACCGGTTCGGGTCGGTGATGAACGGCAGTAGCGCGGCAGACGCCACGGGGTCCTTGATCGCACCGAGCCCCTTTACCGCGAACGCACGCGTGTAGGGGTGCGGCTCCTTCGCGAGCGTCAGCAACGCCGACAGCGCACGCGCATCTTCGAGTCGCTGGAACGCGAAGGCCACCGGCCACCAGCGGATTTTGGGCTGCCCACTGCCGTCCAGCACCAGCCCGGCGAGCGCGTCGTACGCCCTCAGGCGAACGAGCGCATAGATCGCCAGCCGAAATGCGGCGGGCGGCGTGTCGCGCGCCGCGTCGAGTTCGTCGGGCGGGAGTGTGGCGAACGCGCCAGACGCGAGCACATCTGCCCCCATGCTGGCAATCGCTGCGGCCGATGACACATCGCCGAGCAGGCCGAGCGCTTCAGCCGCACTGCCTTTTACAACCGGCGCCGGGTCGGCGAGCGCGGCCAGCAGCGGCTCGCGGGCCGACACGTCACCGATGAGTCCGAGCGCGTAGGCGGCCATCTGCCGCACTTCGGGATCGGCATCAGCCAGCAGGCCGACGAGCGGCGGCACGCCGGCCGGTACGCCGGCACGACCAATGGCGAGTGCGGCACGGCGGCGCACACGCGCTTCCTTGTCCGAGAGCAGCTGTACTAAATCGGGAACTGGCGGCGATGGCGGCGCTGGCGCCACGGTGCGGCCGCGTGCGGCGACAGCCGGCGGCGGCGACAGCGTTACCGGGGCGGGGTCGCGTAGTGTCCGCGCATCCTCGAGCCTGAGGACCCACGACATCTTCTGTTCAAAGCTGGGTTCCGCTGGTGTCGTCGGCGCTACGGGAGGGGCACTGGCGCAGGCGCTGGCGCCGAGCGCCAGCAGCAGCGCGATCGTCGTACGCGTCACGTCGCGGATGATATCATCGGGGCGCCTTGCAGTTCCGCCACATCGCGGTCGAAGGACCGATCGGCGCAGGCAAGACCGCTCTTGCCGAGCGGCTCGCCACCCGCCTCGACGCCACGCTCGTGCTCGAAGACACCGAGAATCCGTTTCTCGCGGACTTCTATGCCGATCGCCCGGGTGCGGCACTGCAGGCGCAGCTCTTCTACCTGCTCCAGCGGCATCGGCAACAGACCACGCTGCAACAGGCTGACCTCTTCAGTCAGACCACCGTCGCCGACTACTTGTTCGATAAGGACAAGATCTTCGCGTACCTGAACCTCGACGATAACGAGCTGTTCATCTACCAGCGCCTGTACGACCTGCTGGCGCGCGACGTCCCAGGACCTGATCTGGTCATCTATCTTCAGGCGCCGACCGACGTCCTGCAGCGCCGCATCCGCAGCCGCAGCGCCCAACCCGAAATGGAAGGGTTCGAGCCCGACCCGGAATACCTCAAGGAACTGAACGAGGCGTATCACCACTTCTTCTTCCACTACGATGCCACGCCGTTGCTCGTCGTCGAGACGTCGCAGTTCGATTCCGACGTCAGCGACGAGGCGCTCGACGACCTCGTGCGCCAGATCGGCCAGATGGGAGCCGGCACCCGCTACTACGTCCCCCGGACGAAGTGAGTGGTAAACTGATGGTTTATGGCGTGGTTCAAGAAGACGCGCAAGCCGATAGAAGCGCAGGAAAAACCCAGCAGTCGCGTTCCCGAGGGACTGTGGGTGAAGTGCCCCGGATGCGCGCAGGCGATCTACAACAAGGATCTCGCCGCCAACCTCAACGTCTGCCCCAAGTGCGCCCATCACTTCCGCGTGAACGCCACCGAGCGACTGCGCATGCTGTTCGATGGTGAGTGGACCGATCACGACCCCAACCTGGTCTCCACCGACCCGCTCAAGTTCACCGACACGAAGTCGTACACGTCGCGCCTGAAGTCGAGCCAGACGTCGACCGGCAAGAAGGACGCGGTCATCGTCGGCTCCGGCACGCTCGACGGCATCGAGACGATCATCGCCGCCCAGGAGTACGCCTTCATCGGCGGCAGCATGGGTGTCGTCGTGGGCGAGAAGATCACGCGCGGCATCGAGATGGCCATCGCCCGCCGCTGCCCAATGATCATCGTCTGCTGCTCCGGCGGCGCGCGCATGATGGAAGGTGCCCTCTCGCTCATGCAGATGGCGAAAATCTCCGGCGCCCTCGCCCGCCTCGACCGGGCGCGGCTCCCGTACATCGCCGTGCTCACCGACCCGACCACGGGCGGCGTCAGCGCCAGCTTCGCGATGCTGGGCGACCTCAACATCGCCGAACCGAAGGCGCAGATCGGATTCGCCGGCCCGCGCATCATCGAGCAGACGATCAGGCAGAAACTGCCCGACGGCTTCCAACGCTCCGAGTTCCTCATCGAGAAGGGCATGCTCGATCTCGTGATCGACCGCCGCGAGATGAAGCTGGTCATCGCCCGCGCGCTGCGCTTCATGGGGGCCACCACCGCGGCGCCCCCGGCACCGGCCCCAGCGCCCCCGGCACCGGTCGCCGAGGCGGCCCCACAGATCTAGTGGCGCTCGCGCCCCTCGACTGGCTCTTCAGCCTCGCCCAGTTCGGGATCAAGTTCGGCCTCGACAACATCCACGCACTCGTCGAGGAACTCGGCCACCCGGAGCGGCACTACCGCACCGTGCATGTCGCCGGCACCAACGGCAAAGGCTCGGTCACGGCGATCGTCGCGCAGGCCCTGCGCCATGCGGGGCTGCGCACCGGCCGATACACCTCACCCCACCTGCTCGATCTCTCGGAACGCTTCGCCATCGACGGCACACCGGTGTCGCAGGCCGACATGGTCGCGGCAGTCGAGACGGTTCGCGCGGCCGTCGAACGCCTCCGCGACCACGGCGTACTCGAGGTGCATCCCACCTTCTTCGAAGTGACGACCGCTGTCGGCTTCGAGCTGTTCCGGCGGCATCATGTCGACATCGCCGTGTGCGAAGTCGGTCTCGGCGGCCGGCTCGACGCGACGAATGTCCTATCTCCCACGGCGTGCGCCATCACCTCGATTGCGTTCGACCATGAGCAGTACCTTGGACATACTCTTCGCGAGATCGCAGCAGAGAAGGCCGGCATTCTCAAGCCGGGCGTGCCGGTCGTCGTCGGCCCGATGAGCGCCGAGGCAGCCGCGGCCATCGTGGCTCGCGCCACGTCGGTTGGCGCACCGCTTACCTGGGCGATGGACGACGTGGCGCTCGGTCCGGTCGTGGCGCTGCCCTCAGGCGCACAGCGCTTCACCGTGCGGACACCAGCGTGCGACTACCGAGAGGTCGAACTCGCGCTCGGCGGGTTGCACCAGGTGACGAATGCCGTCGTTGCGGTCCGTCTCCTCGAGCAACTCGAGTCGAGCGGCCTGCACATCGGCACCAGCGCCGTGGTCGCCGCCCTGGCATCGGTCCGGTGGCCTGGCCGCCTCGAACAGATCACGTTGCCGGACGGCCGGTCGGCCTTGCTCGATGCGGCGCACAACGCCGCCGGCGCTGAAGCACTCGCCGTCCACCTGGACAGACTTGGCAGCAGACAACCACTGGTCTTCGCGGCCATGCGCGACAAGGACGTCACCATGATGATTCGCACCCTCGCGCCGTGCGCGTCGCACATCGTCGTCACCAGGGCATCGAATCCACGTTCGGCGGAACCGACGGAGTTGGCCGCACTGTTCGGGCGCCTCGCGCCAGATGTGCAGGTCGAAGTTGCGGACACACCGGCTGAGGCGCTGGCGCGGGCCTGGAACGCGAGCCCGCACATCGTGGTCGCCGGCTCGATCTTCCTGCTGGCGGATGTGATGAAGGAGCTTGGACGGTCGTGATACCCTCGCCACACCTGCCCGTGAGCCGCATGTCCAGATTCCTTGTCGCCGTCGCGGCGTTCGTCCTCGTGTCGAGTTGGGGTTCCAGCGCCTCCGCGCAGGTCAACATCGGTGGCTTCGATCGCATCGTCGCCTTCTCGCAGGAGAAGCTCGGCGACAAGCACTATCGTCTCGCCGGGTCCGTCGAGATGGAACGCGGCGACACCAGCATCTACGCCGACGCGATCGAGTACTTCGAGGACGAAGAGCGCGCCGTCGCTACGGGCAACGTCGTCGTCACGCAGGGTACCAACCGGATTGCCGCCGACAAGGCCGACTTCAACACGCGCACCCAGGTCGGCACCTTCTTCCAGGCGAGCGGCATCGCCACCGTGCGACAGGGGCGGCAGTCGTCGCCTCAGCCTGGCGGCATCGCCGTGCCGCAGATGCTCGGCCAGGACAACGACGTCTACTACTTCGGCGAGACCGTGGAAAAGCTCGGCCCCAAGAAGTACCGGATCCGGAACGGTGGCTTCAGCACGTGCGTGCAGCCGACGCCGAGATGGGACCTGTCGGCCGACACCATCGTCCTGAACATCGACCACTACACGCTGCTGCGCAACGCGCTCCTCAACGTGAAGGGCGTGCCGATGCTGTACCTGCCGGTGTTCTACTACCCGACCAAGGAAGATGACCGCGCGACCGGGTTCCTCATTCCCACCTACGGCCTCTCGACCATCCGCGGCCAGTCCCTCCACAACGCGTTCTTCTGGGCGATCAATCGCAGCCAGGACGCCACGTTCCTCTACGACTGGTTCTCGAAGACTGGCACCGGCAGCGGCACCGAGTACCGCTACAACTACGGCGGCGGCTCGGACGGCCAGTTGACGGCCTACATGCTCGACCAGAAGGCCGCCACCTTCACCAACTCGAACGGCTCGACCTCCGCCCAGCCGGCATCGCGCGCCTACAACATCCACGGCTTCGCGAACCAGACGCTGCCGGGCCGATTCCGGGCCCGGGCACAGGTCGACTACTTCTCGTCGGTGATCACCAACCAGTCGTTCAGCACCAACATCTACGACGCCACCCGCAACCAGCGCCGCTACAGCGCCAACGTCTTCGGCACCCTGCAGGGCGTCAGCGTCAACGGCACCTTCGACCGCACCGAGTACTACACCAGCGCCAGCGCCGACTCGACCAGCTCGCAGGTCGTGGGCAGTTCGCCACGCATCAACCTGAACCGCGGCGAGCGGCCGCTGTTCCGCGGCTCGTCGATCTACTTCGGTGCCAGCGGCGAGTTCGCACGTCTCGACCGCCTCACCAGGGCCAACGACGTGGTGGTGCCGTTCGGCGATCGCGGCCTCAGCCGTCTCGACTTCGCGCCGCAGGTCCGCTATCCGTTCAAGAAGTGGCCGTTCCTCACGGTGAACAGCACGCTGCAGTGGCGCGAGACCTTCTACACGCGCAGCCTCGCCCCGGCCGACACCAGCGGCAACACGGTGCTCGATAGCACGGTGAATCGCCAGTACTTCACGATCGCCGCACAGACCGTCGGTCCCGTCTTCACGCGTGTCTGGAACACGCCCAATAACGGCTACGCCGAACGCTTCAAGCACACGATCGAGCCGTTCTTCAACGTGCAGCGCACCTCGTCGATCGACAACTACGGCCAGATCGTGAAGATCGAAAGCGTCGATCAGGTATTCGGCAACACCACGCAGTTCTCCTACGGGATGAACAACCGCTTCTACGCCAAGCGGAAGGTGGGCGCGACCAGCCAGGCCCAGGAAATCCTGGCCCTCGAGGTGACACAGACCTATTACACCGACGCCCGCGCGTCGCAGGTCGACCCACGCTACTCGACCAGCACCAGCATCACGACGCCGAACAAGTTCTCGCCGGTCGCGGTGAACCTGCGCGCCACGCCGGCGCCGAGCATCAACGGCAGCGTGCGGGCGGAGATCGACAGCCGCTATCACGCGCTGCGCACCATCTCGGCGAACAGCTCCTTCAACTGGCGGCAGACCCTCCAGACCACGGTTGGCTGGACGCACAACTTCTACATCGCCGAGCTGCCCGGGTACAACGACAAGGCCAACCTGCCGAATTACATGAACGTGCAGACGAACCTGCAGACGCGCGATCGGAAGTACGGGACGATCTACTCTCTCAACTACGACGTCCTCAGGAAGTCGGTCCAGCAGCAGCGCATCTCGTCCTTCTACAACGCGCAGTGCTGCGGCATCGCGTTCGAATTCCAGCGCTACAACTTCGCGGGACTGCCGTCGTACCTCGTGCCGGCCGACAACCGGTTCTTCCTGTCGTTCACGCTCGCCGGACTCGGCAACTTCTCACCGTTCAGCGGCGGGCTGAACGGCGTACCGCGCTGACCGCCGTGCCTGGACCAACGCTCGTCACCGGAGCCGCCGGGTTCGCCGGCAGCCATCTCGTCGACCAGCTCGCACACGACGGTGTGCCGACCGTGGCGTGGCACCGGCCTGGTGGCCATCCCCCGCCGGTGGTGCCCGGCGTCCGCTGGCAGGGCGTCGACCTGCTCGACGCCGCCGCTGTGCGTGAGGCACTGCGCGACGCGGCACCATCGGTCATCTACCACTGCGCCGGCGCGGCCCATGTGGGCCAGTCGTGGGACACCACCGCGAACACACTGCGCGTCAACGTCCTCGGCACCCATTACCTGGTCGAGGCCGTCCGTCAGCACGTGCCGGACGCGGCACTGCTCATCACCAGCTCCGCGCTTGTGTACGGACCGAGCCTCGACGCGGTCGATGAATCGCACCCGTTGACCCCGAACAACCCGTACGGGCTGAGCAAGATCGCGCAGGAACTCGTCGGCACCGCACGCGGCGGCCATCCGCGGACGTTCATCGCGAGGCCGTTCAACCACGTTGGTCCGAGGCAGGACCAGTCGTTCGTGGCGGCCGCCTTCGCGCGGCAGATCGCCGAGATCGAGGCTGGCCTCAAGCCGCCGGTCATCGAGGTCGGCAACCTGTCGGCACGACGCGACCTGACCGATGTACGCGACACGGTGCACGCCTATCGCCTGATCGTCGAGCGCGGTCTGCCTGGACGGCCGTATAACATCTGCCGCGGCGAGGCCATTGCGGTGCAGGCTCTGCTCGACACGCTGGTCTCGCTCTCGACGGTGCCGGTCGATGTCGTGCCCGACCCGGCGCGCTACCGGCCGAACGACTCACCCATCGTCCTCGGGAACCCCGCACGTGCCATCGCCGAGCTCGGCTGGACGCCGCGGATTCCGCTGGAGCAGACGCTGCACGACCTGCTCGCGTATTGGCGGGCACGCGTCCAGTGCACATGACCCGCCGATTGTCAGGCCTCGCCGGCGCCACGCTGGCCATGACGGCGTTGAGTGTCTTCGTCACGTGGCCGCAGGCGCTGTTCCTCTCGTCACAGCTCGCCGCGCACCACGACGCCTACTTCAGCATCTGGCGCATCGCCTGGATTGCCCACGCGCTCGCCACCTCGCCGCTGACGATCTTCGACGCGAACATCTTCGCGCCCGCGACCGCGACGCTCGCGTACTCCGATGCGACGATGCTCGAAGGACTGGTGGGGACGCCGCTGCTGTGGGCCGGGCTGCCGCCGACACTCGTCTACAACCTGCTGCTGCTCGGCGGCTTCGCCGGCTCCGGCGTGGCGATGTTCGTGCTGGCTCGTCACCTGACCGCTCGCACCGCACCCTCGCTCGTGGCCGCCGCCATCTTCACGATGCTCCCCTACCGCATCGAACACTTCATGCACCTCGAACTGCAGTGGGCGATGTTCATCCCGCTGACGTTCTGGGCCCTGCATCGCGCGGTGGAGTCGACGTCGTGGCGGTGGGGCGCGCTGACCGGTCTGTTCCTCTGGCTGCAGGTGCTCGCCTGTGTCTACTACGGCGTGTTTCTCGCCATCACGCTGCTGGTTTTCGTGCCGCTGCTCGTGCTTGTCACCGCTCGCGATCGCATGGTCCGGCTCCTGCCCGTGATCGGCGCAGCCGTGGTGGTGGCGGCGGTGCTGACCATTCCGTTCGCGCTGCCGTATCGGGCCGCCTCAGCCGAGCTCGGCGGGCGCCCGATGACCGACATCGCACGCTACAGCGCGACGCCAGTGAACTACCTCGCGACGTCGCACCTGAATCGTGTGTGGGGTTGGACGTCCGATCGATGGGGCGGCTCCGAGCTGCGGCTGTTTCCTGGCGCGATTGCGCTGCTGCTCGCGGCGCTCGGTCTGACGTGGCGGCCAGGGCGAACGGTGCTGCTCTATGCCGCCACCGTCGCGCTGGCAGTCGAGCTGTCGTTCGGTCTGAACGGCGTCGTTTATCGGGCGATGGTCGAGCATGTCAGTGCGCTGCAGGGCTTCCGCTCGCTCTCGCGTTTCGCAGTGGTTGCCAGTTGCGCGCTGGCGATGCTCGCCGCCGTCGGCGTGGCACGCCTGGAGGCGGCGATCGGCTCTGGCGCTGGGCGACGCGCGGTCATGGTCGGGCTGACGGCGTTGCTGCTCATCGAGTACGGCAACACGGCCATGTGGCTCACCCCCGCGGATCCGGTCGAGCCGCCCGACGTCTACAAGGTGATTCGCGGCGCAGAGGCCGGGGTGATTCTCGAACTGCCCATGCCCGACCTCGACCGCCTGCCTGGCTGGGATCCCTACTATCAGGCCTGGTCACTCTGGCACTGGCGTCCGCTCATCAACGGCTACAGCGGCTACTACCCGCGCGACTACCTGTTGACAGCGATGCGGATGAAGGTCTTCCCAGAGGAGGGCACCATCGACCGCCTTCGCGCGCACAAGGTGCGATACGTCATCGTGCACCGCGCGTTCTATGATCAGGAGCGCTATGCGGCGTTGATGCTCCGCATGGCGGTGCGCCCCGAGTTCAAGCCCTGGGGCGCCTACAAGGATTCCGTCGGCACCGCTGACATTTTTGAATTGCTGCCTGTTGACTAATGTGTTCGTCCGCCTGCGTTCCCTGAATCCGACCGCGGCGTCGTTCGCCCTCAGCACCGCCACGCTCGGCCACGCCATCCAGATTTCGAGCGGCAATTTCACTCCCCACGCACTCTGGTGGATGGGGCTGTCGTTCGCGTTCTGCCTGTTCGGGGCGCTGACGCATCGATTCGCCGGGTCACTGTCGAGCGACGGCGCCAGGCTCGTCGAGGTGCTGCTGATGCTCGGCATTCTCTGGAACGTTACGCAGCTCATGACCGCACCGCCAGGATCGAGCGTCACCGACGATGTGAGCCTCGTGCCGTTCTTTGCGGGATGCATGGCGATTAACGCGCTGGCCCTGCTCGGTGTGTTGAAGGTCGGGTTCGCGCGGCGCTGGTGGTTTCCTGCCGCGCTGCTGGTGGGGCTCCTTCTCGGCATCTGGATGTTCCATGCCTCGCCGAATCCGCCCATCGACGTCGTCGTCGTACACAACGAAGCGATAGACGCCTTCCTGAAGGGACACGACCCGTATCGCATCTCGTTCCCGAACATCTACGGCGACGACTTGCGGTACTACTACAATCCGGCCGTGGTCTTCGGGAACCGCATCGGCTTCGGCTACCCGTATCCGCCCCCGAGCCTCATTCTCGCCATCCCCGGCTATGTGCTGTTTGGCGACTACCGCTACTCAGAACTCGCGTTCCTGATCGGCGGCCTCGCGCTCATCGGCTACAGCCGTCGTCACATCGGGGCGAAGCTCGCGGCCGTGATGCTGCTCACCACACCGCGCGGCTTCTTTGTGCTGGAGCAGGGCTGGACCGAACCGATTGCGCTGTTCCTGCTGGCACTCACCACATTCCTGATGATGGAAGGGCCGGTGCGCGCGAGTTGGGCGGCCGGGCTGATGCTGGCCACCAAGCAGTACCTGCCGTTCACCGGACTCGCGGTGCTGCGGTCGCTGCTGCTCGATCGCCGCAGGTGGAAGACGGCGCTGTTCGTCATCATCCTGACGGGCGCCGTCTGCATCCTGCCCTTCGCCTTCTGGCACCCGAACGCGTTCATGCGCAGCGTGGTCTGGCTGCAGACGCTCGAGCCGTTCCGCACAGACTCGCTGAGCTTCCTCATCTGGGCCGATCGCAACGGCTACGGGCGTGGGTCGTTCCTGTGGGCGGTCGGCGCAGCCATCATCGCCGCCATCGTGACGCTGTTCACGACGCGCAACACGGCGTCCGGTTTCGCGGCCTCGGCGGCGTTGACCATGTTCGCGATGTTCGCCCTCGGCTCGAAGGCGTTCTGCAACTATTACTACTTCGTGATCGGCGCGATGTGCATCGCCATCGCGGCCTTCCCTGGCCCAGGCGAGGACGAGTTCATTTCACGCTAGGCCGCTCGGCATGGGCGCAGATGCTCGGGCGGCATGGCGACGGTGAGCACCGCATCCTCGCGTCCGGTCGCCCGGCCCAGGCTGCAGTCACCGGCGCCCAGCGCCTGGTGGCGCTCGGCCAGACGCGCCGGGTCGTCCTCGAGAACAATCGCCATCACCTCGGCGATCAGCTCGTCATCGTCATCAACGCGGCGCTGGAATGGAGTTCTGGCTCGTCGCCGTGGAGTTTGTTGGCGTGGAGCCTGAAGTCGTCAGCAAGGCGCTGCGTGGCGTCCGCCCGCGGGTGGACACCACGCACCAGACCGCAACGCACTCCGTCCTAGTCGGCCGGCGACTCGGCGACACTGACGACCGTCACGACAAATCGCTGGCCCTCACAATCGAACGGAACGGTGTTCACTGCCCGTCCGCGCGGAATTCTCACCTGGTAGCCGTGTCCGTCAATGACGACCGGCAGCGACAGGTGGCTCGGTCCGTCCATCAACCCTTTCAGGCTGCCGCCAACCATGTTGGTCAACTCGCCGATGGCATCCGCCTTCTCCTCTTCACTCGGCTTGCGGTCTGTCAGCCGGAACATCCTCGCCGCGACTCGGTCGGCCATCGGCGCCGACACCTGAACGGTGACCGCGCCGGTCGATGCGCCGGTGATGTAGACGACGCCGGCAACGGTGGGACCGTCGGGCTCTGTGTCTGCGTCCTCAAGTGCCCGAGGGGCCAGGTTGAGTATCGAGAGCCACACGTCTTCCGTGGCCGTGACGATGTCTGCGGGAAGCAAGGAAGTCATAGCCGCTCCTGATGCGTCGGCGCGGGCCTAGGCCGCGAGCCGGTAGCAACCGGCTCGGACGTAGTCCGTGCGGACAAAAGATGGGTCCAGGTTGAGGGCGGTTTCCGCAGCGCCGAGAAACAGGTGACCGTCCGGCCTCAGGAGTTGCCGAATACGTGACAGGATGGCGCGCTTCGTATCGGTATCGAAGTAGATCATGACGTTCCGGATGAAGACGAGATCGAACTGTGGAAAGGACGGCCACGGCTTGATGAGGTTCATCTGCTTGAATTCGACGCGCCGGCGGATGTCCGCACTGATTTCCCAGTTAGCGCCCTGCCGGACGAAGTACTTCATGAGGTAGTTGACCGGCAGTCCGCGATTGACCTCGAGCTGCGAGTAGCGGCCTGCCCTCGCCCGCTCGAGCACCTCCTCGGACAGGTCGGTCGCGACGAAGTTGACGCTCCACGTCCACAACTCGGGGAAGTGCTCGGCCAGCAGCATCGCCACTGAATACGGCTCCTGCCCCGTGGACGATGCGGCGCACCAGATATTCAGTTGCCGCGACGACCGCCGCGCCGCGATCAGCGGCGGCAGCACGTGGTCGCGCAGCGCATCGAACGGGGCGATGTCTCGAAAGAACGTGGTTTCGTTCGTCGTCATCGCCTCGATCAGTTGCCGCTCGTAGTTGCGATCCTGGGTTCGTCGGAGTGCGGCAACGAGCTCAGCGATGGACGCGAATCCGAGCTTCGTCGCGAGCGGCTTGAGACGCGACTCCACGAGGTATTCCTTGCCGCTCTCGAGGACAATGCCTGCTCGGCCCGACACGAACGCACGGACGAAATCGAAGTCTGATGGTGTGAGTGCCACGATGCAATCCTATGACGGTGCCGCTGCACGCGGTGGCGCGGCAAGCGGGCCGACGACCCTGGGTTTGGGACCGTCGCCGGCGAGACGGTTGATTTCGGCGGCGATGGCATCGAGCGGCAGTACCTTCTCGGCGAGGCCCGCTTTCGCGACGAACCCGGGCATCCCCCAGACGACGCTGCTCGCCTCGTCCTGCGCCAGGATGCGACCACCACGCTCGTGAATCTCCTGGCACCCGCGCAAGCCGTCCTGACCCATGCCGGTGAGGATGACGCCGAGCGTTCCAGCGCCGTAGATGGACGCCACGGTGCGAAACAACACGTCAACCGCCGGCCGGCACGAGTTCTCCTACGGCCCCTGATTGAGGGCGGTTACGACGCCGCCGCCCTGCTGCGTGAGCACCATGTGGAACCCCCCTGGCGCGATGTAGACCGAGCCTGCGCGCAGCAGTTCGCCGCCGGCCGCCTCCTTCACAGAGAGCGGGCAATGCGCGTCGAGCCGCTCGGCCAGCAGGCGCGTGAACATCGGGGGCATGTGCTGAACGATGACGATGGGAACGTCAAGATCCGGCCGGAGGCGCGGCATCAGCAGGCTGAGGGCATTCGGTCCACCGGTCGAGACACCGATGGCGATAATCCTCACGGGCTCGGCTCGAAGTCCGGCGCTCCTTGCGACCAACGGTTTCACGCTGTTGGAGGCTGGGGCACGCCTGGAGAGCGCCTTCACGCGCGGCAGCAAATCGTCGCGGAAGCGCTGCATGCTTTCGTCGAACGAACCGGTCTGACTGGGCTTGGTGATGTAGTCCGTTGCGCCGAGCGCCAACGCGTCCATCGTGATGGATGCGCCGCGTTCCGTGAGGCTGCTGCACATGATGACCGGCAGCGATGGGAATTCGGCGCGGAGATGCCGCAGCGTCTCGAGGCCGTCCATCTCCGGCATCTCCACGTCCAGCGTCACCACGTCCGGGTTGCACTGGCGAATCCGCTGCAACGCAATGCTGCCGTTGGCCGCAGTGCCGACCACCTCGATGTCCGCATCTGCCGACAGCGCCTCACTGATCAGCCGCCGCACGACGACGGCGTCATCGACGACGAGCACGCGAATGGGTGGCATGACTAGCTCAACAGACCGAGGACGCGGAGTTTGTCCTGGATCGTGCCGACCGTGAACGGCTTTATGACGTACTCGCTGGCGCCAGCGTCCATCGCCTTCGAGATGTTCGACATCTCAGACTCGGTGGTCACCATCATCCGGCGGAGCGAGCCATAACGGCCGTCCGCCTTGAGCGCCTCGAGCAGTTCGAGTCCGTTCATCTCCGGCATGTTCCAGTCGATGAGCGCGAGGCTCGTATCCGGATGCGACTCCAGGCAGACGAGCGCCTCTTTCCCGTGCTTGGCCTCGAGTACGTCGAAGCCACACTCCTTCAGCATCTGCGTCAGGATCATCCGCATTGCGCGCGAGTCGTCTACAACTAAGGCCTTCATCCTCGTCCTCCCTGAAATGCGCCCCTGTGCCCGGGCATGGCCATCGCCGGCAGAAGCACTCCGCTGCGCCGCAGCGCGCTGACGTGGCCGTGCAGCAGACCACGCACGGTTTTTCGTACCAGTTGCTCGACTGCGGTTCGGTCGAGCCCTGTCTGTGCCTCGAGCGATGTGACCAGTTCCGTTCGGCGCTGGCGCTCTTCGAGAAACAGCGCCTTGATGACCTGCTCGAGTGGCCGCTGTGCGAGCCACTGGTGCCAGGCCAGCAGTTCCTCGTCGACGAGCGACTCGACCTCCGGCACGGCGGCCTGCCGCAAGGCCAGCACATGGTCCCGCCTGGCGTGTACATCGTCGATCGTGATGATCTCGGTCCCTGCGTCAGCCGGGAGGTTGCGCGGCACCCCGAGGTCGATGAAGACCGGTCGCGGGTGAGAGGCTGATGCCGCCCGCCGAAGCCGTTCGGCGCTCATGATCGGCTCGACCGCCGACACCGCGGTGATGACCACGGCGGCACGACCCGCCGCACGATCTAAATCGGCCCAGGCCGCGGTTTCGCCAGCGAACTCGTCCGCGAGCCGGCGGGCGCCGTCCGCCGAACGGTTGGTCCACTGAAGCGGCCCGCACCCGGCCTTGGCCAGGTGCGCCGAGACGTCGCGCGCGACCGCGCCGGCGCCGACGATGAGAATCGGTCGAGGGCGGCCTGACTCGGGCAACTGGTGTTGCCGAACCAGCGCCGTCACAGCAGCGCCGAGGCTCGACGCGCCGTAGCCGATGCGAGTGGTTCGCCTGGCGCGACGGGCGACGTGCGTCGCCTGCCGCGCGAGTTGTGTCAGCACCGGTCCGACCGCGCCCGCTGCCGCGGCCTGCGTGAACGCCGCGCGCAGTTGACCCGCGATGTGGGCATCGCCCAACAAGCGCGACTCGAGGCCGCACGCCACCCGCATCAGGTGGCGCACCGCCTCGTCGCCCAGGCGCGTGCCCTTGCGGAACGCGCGCCTGGCGTCCTCGCCTCGGTGCTCGGCGACGCGATCGACCCAGCGCTCTGGTGCGCCGCGGTCGTCGACGACGAGGTAGAACTCCGTCCGGTTGCAGGTGGACAGCACGAGCGCCTCGCGCACGCCACGCACGGTGCGTGCGCGCGCGAGGATGGCGGCTGTCTCCTCCGGGGAGCAGGCCAGGCGCTCCCGCTCGGCGAGGGCGCACGACCCGATGTCGGAGCCCACGAGGGCGAGCGTGCCTGGCGTCGACGGCTTCATCACTACTTCCCGGCGACCAGTGCCTGGAGGTCGGCGGCGAGCTTCGCCAGCAGGCTGGAGGCCTGCAGGATGTCGGTCGCGCCCTCAGTGGTGCTCTTCGCCGCCGTGGCGACACCGGTGATGTTGTGCGCGATCTCGGCGCTGCCGCGAGCCGCCTCGGTCACGTTCCTGGTGATCTCGTTGGTTGTCGCGGTCTGCTCTTCAACCGCGCTCGCGATGGTGTTCGAGATGTCGTTGATCTGGTGGATGACATCGGCGATCTGGCCAATCGCCTGGACGGCGCCGCGGGTGTCCGCCTGAATCGCCTCGATCTTCTGGCTGATGTCTTCCGTCGCCTTGGCCGTTTCCTTCGCCAGTTCCTTGACCTCGTTGGCCACAACCGCGAAGCCCTTGCCCGCCTCGCCGGCGCGCGCGGCCTCGATGGTGGCGTTCAGCGCGAGCAGGTTGGTCTGCTGCGCAATCGAGGTGATGACCTTGATCACCTTGCCGACGTCCGCGCTGCTGTCCCCGAGCTTGGCCACCGTCTGGTTGGTGCTCTCGGCCAGCTTCACGGCGGCCAGGGCGACGCGCGCGGCTTCCGACGCGTTCTTGGCGATCTCGCGAATGCTGGCGCTCATCTCCTCGGCGCCGGTCGCCACCGTCTGCACGTTCGTGCTGACTTCCTCCGACGCGGCGGACACCACGTTGGCCTGCGCCGACGTCTCCTCCGCGTTGGCCCCAAGTTGCTGGCTGAGCGAGGTGAGCTGGGCCGCCGACGCGCTGAGGTTGTGCGCGGCTTCGTTGACCCTGCTCTCGATGCGCAGTTGCTCGGTCACGACGGACCACGACACCATCGGCCCGATGTACGTGCCAGTGTTGTCAATGATGGCACTGACCAGCAGGTCGAGCACTTCTGGACCCACATTGATCTTCGCGCGATGCGGCAGGTTCTTGGGGTCGGCCAGCATCCGGCGCTGATGCTCCGGGTTCTTGTGGAAGATGTCGATGGTCTGGCCAATCATCTGGTCCACCGGCACCGCGAGGTACTGCTGGAGGGTTCGCAGCGTCTTCACCGACGCCGGGTTCATGTAGCGCAACTTCAGGTCGAGGTCGGTGCACATGATGTTGATCGGCGCGTTCTCCATCATCGACATGACGCGGCTCGCGTCGGCCTCGGCCTGCTTGCGGGACGTAATGTCGGAGGCGAACTTCACGACCTTCACGGGTCGTCCCGAGGTGTCGCGAATCGGGCTGTAGATGGCCGAGATCCACACCTCGCGGCCGCCCTTGCCAATGCGCTTGAAGTCGCCGCTCTGCGCACGGCCATCATTCAGGTCGCGCCAGAACTGGCGGTAGTCGTTCGACTCGCGGTAGGTCGCGTCGACGAACAGGCTGTGGTGCCGGCCGGTGATTTCGTCGAGCGTGTAGCCCAGCGTCTTCAGGAAGTTGTCGTTGGCGGTCACGATGGTGCCATCGAGGTTGAACTCGATCACCGCCTGCAGCTTGCCGATGGCTTCGAGCTGACCGCGCAGTTCGACGAGTTCCTCTGACGGTTCGGCTGCCACGGCGGCGGCGGCGGGCGAGAACGAGGCAACGTTCTTGAGAGATCTGTTGGACACCGGCTTCTCCTTCTTCACGAGATTGGTAGCAGTTCTTGTGACGATCTCGCCAGACAGCGGCGCGACCACTCCGACAACTTCGTCGATCAGCGACGACGGCACACGCAGTTCGGTCATGACCGCCACCAGGTGCCCAGCGACCGCCTGGAAGTGCTCCTGGCTAATCGCCATGTGCGCATGCGCCGTCTTCATGTCCTTGCCCTTGTAGACGGTGGGACCACCGAGGGCCTCGATGAAGAAGGCGTTCTGCTGGCTCTTGAGCCAGCGCAGGTTCACCTTTTCGAAGAACGGCGCGAGCGTCGGGTCGTTCAGGACCCGCTCGTAGAGGCCATCGACGGTGGCCTTGATAGCTGGAACACCGCCGATGCGCTCGAACAGGGTTACCTCGGCATTGCTTACCGCAGCGGACTTCATCACGCGAGTCTCCTTGCGCCGCCCTACCGGGCCGCGCCATCCACGAATCCTCAGGGGTAGGTATCAGTCGCCCAGGCCTTCGACCGAGGCAATCCGCTCGACGTCGACGATGAACAGCAGCCGTCCCGACAGCTTGTAGACGCCGTCGATCACGGTCCGCACGGTGGCACCGATGGTGTCGGGCGTGACCTCGAACCAGTCGGGTTTCACCTCGACGACATCGCCGATCTCGTCGACGAGCAGGCTGACGACGCCCTCGGCGGTACGAACCACGACGTTCATCGACAGCAGCGCATCCGGACGTTCCGGCAATCCCAGTCGCCGCCGCATGTCGATGGCGGTGACGATCTGGCCGCGCAGGTTGATCAGCCCTTCGACCACCCGTGGTGCGCACGGCACCGGCGTCATCGTCTGGTGCCGAATCACTTCCTGCACCGTGAGCACGTCGACGCCGCAGAGCAGGCCGTCGACGACGAAGGTCGCGAGTTGCCGGACCGCGGCCGGAGCCGCGGCCGGGTCGAGTACGTCGGTCATGGTCCTCATTGGTGTGTGCCTCAGGCGGCGCGCGACGGCGCCGGTTCATCGACCGTCCGCAGGACGGCGTCGACGTCGAGCAGGTCGGTGACGAACTGCTGGACGACGGCGGTCGCGACCACGCCCGGTCGTGCGCTCGCGTGTTTGGCCGTAATCGGCTCGTTCACAATGTCGACGATCCGGTCCACGACGAGGCCGGCGCTGCGCCCATCGGCCGAGCAGACCACAACCTGCATCAGTTCTTGGCCGACGGTCTCGCGTTCGTTGAACATCCGGGCGAGAGAAATCAGCGGAAGAATGTCGCCGCGATACTGGACGACGCGCCGCTCGCCGGAGTGTTCGATGCTGCTGGACGTGAATTCCTCGAGTCTGGCGACGTTGGCCAGCGGGACGGCCATGCGGCCGTGCTCGCCAACCTGGAAGAGCAGGAGCGCGGACCCATCACGCTTCGCCTCGAGTTCCGATTCCTGGCCCCCGGTGCCGCTCAGACTCCGGTCGCGCATCGCGGTGATGACCCGGGCCTGTTGCGCGAGCCCGACGACGTCCAGGATGAGGGCCACGCGCCCATCGCCCATGATGGTGGCGCCGGCGAACACGTTGACGCGCTTGAGCTGCTTTCCGAGCGGCTTGACGACGATCTCCTCGGTGTCGCTGATCGCATCGACAATCAATCCGAACTGCCGGCCATCCGCGTTGAGCACGACGATGCTGACGACGCCGTCGCCGTTTCCACCCTCGACGCGCAGTTCGCGGTGCAGGGTGATGACCGGCAGCAGGTTGCCGCGCAGCCGGTAGAACGTCGCGCCGCCGACATGTTCAAGGCGCTCCTTCGCCTGGGCAGCCTCGAGGCGCACGAGCTCGACGAGCGCCGCCTGCGGAATGGCAAAGCGTTCGCGGCCCGCATTCACAATCAGCGCCGGGATGATGGCGAGCGTGAGCGGGATCTTGATGCGCAGGGTGGTGCCCTGCCCGATGCGACTCTGGATATCGACCGTGCCGCCGATGCGCTCGATGTTCGTGCGCACCACGTCCATGCCGACGCCACGACCGGAAATGTTGCTGACCTTCTCCGCGGTCGAGAACCCGGGCAGGAACACCAGCTTGATGGCTTCGTGGTCGTTGAGCCGTGCTGCCTGCTCGGCGGTCATGATGCCGCGCGAGACGGCCTTCTGCCGCACGCGGTCCGCATCGATGCCGGCACCGTCGTCTGCAATCTCGATGTTGATCTGCCCGCCCTCGTGGAACGCGCGCAGCATCAAGTGCCCCTGCGGCGACTTTCCGCGAGCGATGCGGTCGGCCGGCGACTCGATGCCATGGTCCACCGAGTTGCGCACGATGTGCGTCAACGGGTCCTTGATCGCTTCGATGATGGTCTTGTCGAGTTCCGTGTCCTTCCCTTCCATCTCCAGGCGCACCTCGCGACCGCACTGGGCCGACAGGTCGCGGATGATGCGGGGGAACTTGGTCCACAGGTTGCCGATCGGCTGCATCCGCGTCTTCATGACGCCCTCCTGCAGCTCGGACGTCACCAGGTTCAGGCGCTGACTCGCACCGATGAACCCGGTGTCGGTCTGCGTCGCCGTGAACTGGAGGATCTGGTTGCGCGCCAGCACGAGCTCGCCCACCAGGTTCATCAGTCGGTCGAGCACGGTGACGTCGACGCGCAGCGACGATTCCGCCAGCGCCGGTGCCGCGTCCGTGCCGCGGCGGTCCTGTCCGGCACGCCGGTCGTCACCGGTGCGTCGGTCGTCGGCCAGCGGCTCGTCGGCAGCCGGGGACGCGACCGCCGACAACTCGAGCTCGGCTGCCCGCTCGACGGGCGCGACCGACGCGGCCACCGGGCCTGGCGCCGAGGCGGTGACCGGCGCAGCCGCGTGCGCGGCCCGCTCGCCGTCCGCCAGCGCCTCGAGTTCAGCGATCAGGTCCGAGTAGTCGCCTCCGGCGTCTGAGCCGCCCCTCTCGATGGACTCCAGCATGCCGCGCGTCACGTCCACGACGCGGAGGAGTGCATCGGCAATCGCGGAGTCGAACGAGAGTGCTCCGTCACGCAGCTTGCTCAGGAGGTTCTCGCCGGCGTGCGCGACGCTCTCGAGCGTTCCATACCCGAGAAAGCCGGACGTACCCTTGATGGTGTGAATCGTGCGGAAGATACCGCCGAGATTTTCCGAATCTCCGGGGTTCCGCTCGAGGGCGACGAAGGCCTGGTCGAGCGCGTCCAGGTTCTCAGTACTCTCGACGAGGAACTCCTTCACGATTTCGCTGGCATTCATGACAGTCCTTTGTTCGCAGATGCGGCGTCGGCCGCGATCGGGTTGCGGGCCGATACGGAGAAGCGAATCTCGAGCTCGTAGTCAGAACTTGTGACGCCAAATCTCACACCGAGCGAGTCGTGCGGCCGCGCATCGACCTCACCGGTCTCGACGACGCTCACATCTGGAAGACCGAGCGTCACGTTGATGTGGTCGTTCACTAGCGCATGCTTCACGCGCCCGGCCACGATGTTCGAGAGCTCGCCCAGGGCTTCGCCGGGCTCAGGCACGCCGAACATGGCGACGGCGAACGCATTGGCGGAGGTCACGTCGGCGACGAGGTCGATCCTGGCAGCGAAGCGATCTCCGATCGCCAGGCCGATCTTCGCGACGGCGTACGGTGGCTGGAACGGAATGACGACGCGGTCCCTCGGCTCGACGTCCATCTTGAGCATCATTCCGAAGACCTGTTCAGCCGCGCTCACCATCTGTGCACGCAGGGTCGGGCACAGCTCGAGGAGTTCTGCCAGCGGCACCGACGCCGGGCCCAGGGCGTCGAACTCGCGTGCGAAGACCTCGGGCACGAAGGTGCGCGGCACGCAGGCGTCGTAGAGTCCGCACTTCCTGATCGCGTCCAGTTCCGCCCGAGCCGCGACCGCAATCAGCACCAGGTCCTGACGGATCTTCAGCGTCCGCAGTTTCTGCGCCAGCTGATCGGCCGCCATCTGCGGAATGTCACGGCCAATCATTACCGCGTGTGGACGCGCGCCGAGTGCGATGTCAAGGGCATCGATCCCGTTGGCAGCCTCGACGATGCGGAAGCGGGTGCCGAAGGTCGTGCGGATGAAGTACCGGAAGTCCTCCGACGCGTCGACGACCAGGAGCTTGTGGCCGGCCATCAACGTCGCGCCCTTCGACATCGTCTGGTGCGCCGGTTGAGACTTCGCCTCGACCTGGAGGGAGGCCGTGATCCGCTTCAGCCGCTCCCACGTGCCTGGCCTCGACAGCGGCTTGCTCAGATAGTCGGTGACGCCGAGATCGATGACGCGCTTGACGGTCTCCGCATCACATTCGCCGGAGAGCACGATGACGGGAAGGCGTGCCAGCGCTGGCGTGGACCGGATCGCCTGGAGCGCCTCGACGCCGTCAACCACCGGCATGTTGATGTCGAGGATCAGAAGGTCCACGGGCGATTCGCGCAGGGCTTTCAGCGCGACGAGGCCGTTCTCCGCTTCGATGACCTCGGCGCGGAGTTCCTGCGCGAACATCCGCTTCATGGCGTAGCGGACCGCGAGGTCGTCGTCGCAGACCATGATGTGGCGAACCGGCCGGACACCGGCGCCCTCGGACGGCGACGGGCCGAACCCCGATTCGCTCAGCATGACGGCTGCGCTCCTCGGACAAACGCGATCAGGGCGGTGCGCAGCAACTCGGTGGACTCGCCCAGTTCTCCGTGAAGCGCGGCCGCCGCCACCAGGTCGCCGCCTTTTGCGGCGCGTTCGATCTCGCCGGCGCAATGGAAGGCGGCGCGGCCGCCGACCGAGGCCAGCAGGCTGCGCAGGGCGTGAGCCGCCAATGCCACTTCGCGAGGGTCGTTCGCTGCCAGCGCACGACTGAGCCGCTCCGCCAACTGCGGCGCCTCGGAGAGGAAGATCGCGAGGAGACCGTGTCGCATCTCGACGTCGTTGGCCGTCAAAGCAAGGAAGTCGCCGCTGTTGAACGCGTCGTGTCCAGTTGGCTGTGGTGTCATAGTGGCGTCCCGCGTGTAATCAAGCTATCGGCCTGCAGTGAAAGTTCTCACATGACTCACCGTGAGCCCCCAGTGGTTGATCGCCCGCCGGGACCGGCCGCGCGTACCAGGCTCTGCCTGTCGGTCGTCGACGACAGATAGACGACCGGAATCCGGCGTTCGGCTGTCAGGGAGGTCAATGCGTGAGAGGCATCCTGGTCGGAAGCCAGGAGCGTGGCGGGGGCCGCAGCGAGCCGAACGGAGGGTGTCGTCCATCCGGATCGAGCAACCTCAGCAGAACAATTTCCGTGGCCGTCGCCATGGAGTCCGCTCGACTCCTCACGAGTCGAGTCAACACATGGAAATCGGCCGCATGAGTTGTTCGCGGTTGTGAGACATTACGGTTGATGACAGCTAGGACTCTGGAGTCAACCGTGACGCCACCTGCAGCCGACAGCGTCGAAGACGGTCGGCAGGAGGCTCGCTGGAAGGTTCTGCTCGCCAAGCCGAACCGGAGTGCGTCGCGACATCTTGATGAAGTGCTGAGTGCGGCAGGGTTTGTCGTCATGCGACCCGTCCGAACGGTCAGCGACGCCACCAGTCTTCTGACGGCCGGCGCTCCTGACGTTATCGTCATGGACTTCCTCCTGTCCGAGGACGTGGAGGCGTTCGGGGCGCTGTCGACGCTCGCGACGGAGCGCCGCGTGCCCATCGTCTTCGTGTCCTCGTCTACGAACGCCGAAACCGTTGGGCGGGTTGCCGAGAGCTTTGGCTCCGCCTTGCTGTTGAGACCCTACTCCGAGGCTCAACTCGTTGCGACCGTGATCCTGGCGACGATTTCGGCCAAACGTCCAGCCATCTCACGCTCCTCGACGCAGACCGCTGCGGAACGCCTGCGGGCCATCGCTCTCGTCCTCGAAGAGGGCGCGCGGCAGCGGCATCAGGGCGATGAGGCCGAGGCGCTCCCGGTCGGGGAGCCGGTCGGTCTGCCGGGCGCGACGTCGGCCGGGCCGACCGACTCGACGCTCTCGCCGCGCGAACGGGAAATCGTGGACCTGCTTGGACACGGCGCGCGGGTCGCCTCGGTCGCTGCGCAGCTCGGGCTCAGCACGCATACGGTCAGAAACCACCTGAAGTCGATCTACCGCAAGCTCCGGCTGCGGGGTCAGCACGAGCTGTACGACTATCAACATCGCGGCACCGGGCCAGGCTCCCCTCCGACGCCGAGGCCGTTGTGAGTCGGCTGCCCTTTCCAGCGGCCGGTGACCGCGGCGGTCCGGACTCCTTCCGCGCCTTGATGGACCGGGCCCCGGTCGCATTCGCGGTGGCACGAGACGGCGTGATTCGCTACGTCAATCCAGCATTTGCCCGCATCCACAGCGTCTCGGTGCCTCACACGCTGGTTGGCGAACGTCTGGGCGAGCGGATCGCTCCTGGTGCGCGCGCCCTGTTCCTCGAGAGGGCCCAGCGCCCGCCCTCGAACCCAGTCGTCGATGATCGGTTCGAAACGATGGGTCTCAGGGCCGACGGTACAACGTTCGCCATGCTGGCCACCGTGGCAAATATCCACGTCGCCGACGGCCAGGTCACGACCGGCTTCTTCGAGGACATCTCAGAACAGCGGAACGCCGAAGACGATCTGAAGCAGGCGGCCCGCTTTCGCGCTGCAGTGGATAGCAGTCACGACGGGATCCTGTTCGCGGACGCCGACGCGGTGATTCTGTATTGGAGTCCGGTGTGTGCCGACATCTTCGGCTACGCCGACGAGCACCGAATAGGACGGTCAGGTTGGGAGACGATTCATCCCGATGACCTCCCCGTTGTCCGACGCGCGTGGGCACAGATGCTGGCGGCGCCGGAGCGGACGGTCGCCGTGGAGAGCCGCATCCGGCACGCCGATGGCCACTGGCTGCGAGCCGACAGCAAGCTCACGAACCTGCTCCACGATCCCGCTGTGGGCGCTGTGGTCGTCAACACACGCGACGTCACGGAACGGCGGCGCCTCGAGGAGGAGCGCCTGCTCCTGGAGACGCACCTGCTGCAGGCGCAGAGACTCGACGCCGTCGGCAGGCTGGCGGGTGGCGTCGCGCACGATTTCAACAACCGGCTCAGCGTCATCCTCGCCTCGATCGACCTGGCGCTGGCGATGTTGGACACGGCGCCTCCGGTCGTGAGCGACTTGGTCGAGATCCAGAAAGCGGCCGAGCGTTCGACCGCGCTGACGAGCCAGTTGCTGGCATTCGCCAGACAGCAGCCGGCCGAACGAACCGTCCTGAACCTCGATGACGCCGTCGAGGCGACGCTGTCGATGTTGCGGCGCCTGATCGGGGAACACATCACGCTGCTGTGGCGACCTGGTTCCGGCCTCTCGCGCATCGTGACCGACCCGTCGCAACTCGAGCAGGTCCTGACAAACCTGAGCGTCAATGCCAGAGACGCGATTGCCGGAGTCGGCACGCTCACCATTGAGACCGGTGTCGTCGAATTCCAGAAGGGATACTTCACTTCCCGGGTCGGAGTTCCCCCCGGGCGCTACATCACGCTCGTGATGAGCGATACGGGCTGCGGCATCGACCCTGAGTTGATGCCGCACGTCTTCGAGCCGTTCTTCACAACCAGGACATCGCTCGGTGGCACCGACCTCAGGCTGGCCACCGTCTACGGCATCATGACGCAGAACGGAGGCGGGATCGATGTGACCAGCCGGGTTGGCGAAGGCACGACGTTCACGCTCTACTTCCCTGCGTCTGACCGGGTGCCATCGAATCGCCCTGACGGACCGCTGGCGGGACCGTCACTGGCAGGCCATGAAACGATTCTGGTTGTGGAGGATGAACCGGTCATCTTGAAGCTGACAGAGCGGGTGCTGTCCGGGTGGGGCTACACGGTCTTGTGCGCCCACACTCCATCGGATGCCATCGAGCTCGTGCGTGCGCAGGGTGAGCGGATCGAATTGCTGCTCACCGACGTCATCATGCCCGAAATGAACGGACGAGACCTCGCTCGCCAGCTGAAGGCCATGCAGCCAGACTTGAAGTGCGTCTACATGTCAGGCTACACAGCCGACCTGATCGGCGTGCACTGCGTCCTGGACGACGACGTGGACTTCATCGAGAAGCCGTGGACCAACGATGGCCTCGGCGAGATGCTCCGCACCGTCCTGGAGCGTCGCTGACACGGGGCGTCTCAGGCCGCCTGATTTCCTGCCTTCTTCCGCGCCTTTCTCTTCCCACCGCCGATCCGCTCGGAGATCTTCGAGGTGTTCTGAGAGGCCTGAGAAAGGTTGCGGCTGATGTCCCCGGTCGCCTGGACCTGTTCGTTCACCCACTGCGCAATGCCGACGGCGCTCTGGTCGATGGTGGAGATCGTGGCGTTCACGCTGCCAATGAACTGCGCCACCTGACCCACTGTGCCTTGCATCATCTCGACCTGTTGACTGATCTCGCTGGTGGCCTTGGCGCAGTTGCGCGACAGTTCCTTCACTTCGTTGGCGACGACAGCAAAGCCACGGCGGTGGTCGCCGGCGCGAGCGGCCTCGATCGTCGCGTTCACCGCCAGCAGGTTGGTCTGGGCAGCAATCCTGTCCACGTTCGCGGCGGTCTCGCCCGCGAGACCGGCGGTGAAGGCGAGTTGTTCGGCACTCTGCTGCATCTTCACGCTGCCATCGCCGCCGCCGCCTCCCGCACGAACGAATCGGCGATATCGAGCATCTGGTTCACGGCCCTACACATCCTCGCCGTGTCCGGCGCGTTCGCAGATCTCGGAGATCCGGCGCAGTTCCTTCTGAATCGAGCCAGGGATGCCCGGGTGCAGACTCGCCAACGGTGCGGAAAATGATGCCATCACGTCACGCTCACGTGAGAGAAGCCGACAGCCGTGTGTGCTCGGACAGGCTGAAGACGAATTCGCTGTAGTCCAACCCGGCAGTCTGAAGCTGCCGCCGAATCAGTTCCGCCCCGGCTCGCATGCCTTCCTGCGGATTGGGGTGACGCCGCTCTTCGGCGAGCAACTGCCCAGAGAGGCCCGTCACCTTGGCGAGGGCATCCGCGTGCGGGACGCGTCGGTTCGAGTGATACCTGACACGTTCACCGCGCTGGTTGTAGCTCGGCGTGACGTGCGCGAACACCCAATAGTGGTCGCCGTTCTTGGCCATGTTCAGCACGTAGGCGAAGGGCTCCTGGCCCTCGCCGAGCGTGTCCCAGAGCAGCGTGAACAGGCATCTCGGCATGTCCGGATGTCGGATGATGTTGTGCTGCTGGCCGATCAGCTCCGCCTCGGTGTAGCCGGCGACCCGAAGAAAGACATCGTTGGCGTACTGAATCGCGCCACGGAGGTCGGTCTTGCTGACGATGATCTCGGCTGGATCGAAGAGAACCTCTCGGCCGGAGGGGTGGACGGATGGTCGGCTCAGCCGCGCGATTCGAGGAGCGCAGCGACGCGCTGTTCGGTTGGGGGGTGCGTGCTGAAGAGCGAGCCGATGCCGCCCATCGAGAACGGCTTGATGATGAACATGTGGGCGGTCGCCGGGCTCGCGTCCATCGGGATGGCGCGCGACGCACCTTCGATCTTGCGCAGGGCGCTGACCAGGCCCATCGGGCTGCCGGCGATGGCCGCGCCGCCGGCGTCGGCCGCAAATTCGCGCGAGCGGGAGATGGCCGCCTGAATCAGCATGGCGGCAATCGGCGCCAGGATCATGGTGGCGATGGCGGCGATCGGGTTGCCGCCTTCACGGTCATCGCTGCGGCGACCGCCGAAGAACATCGCAAAGCGGGCCACCATCATGATGGCGGCGGCCAGCGTGGCCGCGACGGAACTGGTGAGGATGTCGCGATGCTTGACGTGCGCTAACTCGTGCGCGATCACGCCGTCGAGCTCTTCCGTGGTGAGGATGCGCAGGATGCCTTCGGTGGCGGCCACCGCTGCGTGGCTGGGGTTCCGCCCCGTGGCAAACGCGTTCGGCGAGGCGTCCGGGATGATGTAGACCTTGGGCATCGGCAGCCCGGCGCGCTGCGACAGTCGCTGCACCGTGTGGTACAGCTCCGACTCAGGCCCCACCTGCTTGGCCCGGTACATCGCCAGCACCATCTTGTCAGAGAACCAGTATGAGAAGGCGTTGGTGGCCACCGCCACGACGAAGCCCATCATCAGCCCCTGCGGACCGCCGAGGGTTTCACCGAGGAAGAGGAAGAGCGCGCTCATGGCGCCGAGAAGCAACGCGGTCTTCATTGCGTTAGGCATGGTCCACCAGTATGACGCACCGGATTTTGCTCCGGTTCCGCGACGTATAATCCTGACATGTTTGCCGTGACCCTGCTGCTGGCCGCCGCGCTCACGCAGCAGCCGCCAGCCCCGCAGCCGTTCCCGCGCGCGGGCGTTCCGCAGCCGCCGGCTCGCCCGTCCGAGCCCGTTGCAACCCCACAGCCGCAGGCTCCGACCGCGCCGGCCCCCAGTGCGGCGTCAACGCCGCAGGCGGCAGCCGACGCCGCGCCGGGCGAGTCACAACTTGGTGTGCAGCTCTATCCCGGCGCCCAGTTCCTGGCGTCGTACGACGCGGGCCGTGGCCAGCGCTACTACCTGTTCGGAACCACGGGGTCGTTCGTGGATGTGGTGACGTTTTACAGGACCGCACTGAAGCAGCGGGGCGACCTGATATTCGATGCGCCAGCCACCCATCAGTTCGACATCGGGCGGTTCCGAGAGGAGACCATGGCGTTTCCACCGAGCGTCACGGTGAAGGAGTTCCAGTCGCAGGTGTCGCAGGGCTACCCGAACCCACGCCCCAACGCCCAGCCAGCTCGCTTCCCTACCGTCATTCAGATCGTGCCGGCAACGACGCCATAGAATTGCCCGTCAGCTTTTGACCGGGATGTAGATCTCCCGGGCCTTCCGGAACTCCAGCGACTTCTCTTCCATCCCGGTGTTGACGGCGGCTGTTTCGTCCAGGCCCTTGTTCTTCGCATAGTCGCGCACCTGCTGCGTCAGCTCCATGCTGCAGAACTTGGGGCCGCACATCGAGCAGAAGTGCGCCACCTTGGCGCCGTCGGCCGGCAGCGTCTCGTCGTGATACGCGCGAGCCGTGACCGGGTCGAGCGCCAGGTTGAACTGGTCTTCCCAACGGAAGTCGAACCGCGCCTTCGACAGCGCATCGTCCCACTCGCGGGTGCGCGGATGCCCTTTGGCGAGGTCGGCGGCGTGTGCGGCGATCTTGTAGGCGATGACCCCCGCTTTCACATCGTCACGGTTGGGCAGTCCGAGGTGCTCCTTCGGCGTGACGTAGCAGAGCATGGCCGTGCCGTACCACCCGATCATCGCGGCGCCAATGGCCGACGTGATGTGGTCGTAGCCTGGCGCGATGTCGGTCGTGAGCGGGCCGAGCGTGTAGAACGGCGCTTCCGAGCACCACTCGAGCTGCTTCTCCATGTTCTCCTTGATGAGATTCATGGGCACATGGCCGGGACCTTCGTTCATCACCTGGACGCCGTACTCCCAGGCGATCTTCGTCAGTTCGCCCTGCGTCTTGAGCTCCGCGAACTGCGGCTCATCGTTGGCGTCGGCAATCGACCCTGGACGCAGACCGTCACCGAGCGAGAACGAGACGTCGTAGGCGCGCATGATCTCGCAGATCTCGCGGAAGTGCGTGTAGGTGAAGTTCTCCTGGTGATGCGCCAGGCACCACTTCGCCAGGATCGAGCCACCGCGCGACACGATGCCGGTCAGGCGACGGGCCGTCATCGGGATGTAGCGCAGCAGCACCCCCGCGTGCACGGTGAAGTAGTCGACGCCCTGTTCGCACTGCTCGATCAGCGTGTCGCGGTACACCTCCCACGTGAGGTCTTCGGGCAGGCCGCCGACCTTCTCGAGCGCCTGGTAGATCGGCACCGTGCCGATCGGCACCGGTGAGTTGCGCACGATCCACTCGCGCGTCTCGTGGATCTTCTTGCCGGTCGACAGGTCCATGACCGTGTCGGCACCCCAGAGGGTGGACCACTGCAGCTTCGCCACTTCCTCTTCGATCGACGACGACACGGCAGAGTTGCCGATGTTGGCGTTGATCTTCACGAGGAAGTTGCGGCCGATGATCATCGGCTCGAGCTCGAGGTGATTGATGTTGGCCGGGATGATGGCGCGGCCGCGCGCCACTTCATCACGAATAAAGTCGGCCGGCAGCCCTTCGCGGACGGCGATGAACTCCATCTCCTCGGTGATCTCGCCGCGACGGGCGAACTCCATCTGGGTCACCGGGCCGCCGTTCGCGGCAGCCGCGCGGCGCGGCGCCACCCACGATTCGCGCAGCTTCGGCAGGCCGCTGGCCACGCCGTAGTCCTGCGGACCGCTGGTGTCATAGACGCGGACTGGCGCTTCGCCGCCCGACAGCGCGATCTCGCGCATCGGCACCCGCACACCCCGTGCGCCATCGACTAGCACTTTGCGCGAGTTGGGATAGGCCTTCGCGAACTCTGACATTGCGGAACTCCTGGGAGGGCGAATGAGGGCGGGATATCCCGCGCTCCCTTCGCCGGTATTAACCGGTTTCGCCGTCGCGCCGAAGGCGCGACGGCGGGTCAGGTTCCAAGGGTTTGATCTCAATCCCGACGTGCGGGATACCCCCGGCGGACAAAGGGATCTTACCGAAAGATGCGACGTTTCGCCGAGCGAACCGCCGAACAGATCTGAAGGTGGCGCACGGACGGCCACAGCGCGGCGATATCGGGTCGCACCACGAATGCGCTTGAACGAGGCACGACCTCGCGCGATTCCCCCTCTGGCGAATCGACCAGCCACCGTCCTCACCGACGGGGCCCTCGTGTCCCGGCTCGCCATGTCGGGCCTCTCGCACCCGCGCGAGGGCCGACTGACGCGGGTCGCGGCGTGACTCAGAGCGCCTTCTGGAAGATGCGGTACCGCTTGTAGATCTGGCCGCCCTGGCGCTCGCACTCGGCGCGAATGAGACTGTTGGTTTCCAGTTCGTGGTGGCTGTCGAAGTGCTCGATGCCGGCCGTGATGGCCGACCGCAGCATCTCGCGGCTCATGAGCATGTCGATCCCACGGCCCCGGTACTTCGGCGCAATTCCGGCCAGCAGGAGGTCGAGCTGCCTGGAGCGTTTGGCCGCCCGGAGAATATGGATGAAGCCGAACGGAAAGAGCCGGCCTCTCGCCTTCATGATCCCTTCGTAGAGATCCGGCATCGCAATCATGAAGCCAACGACTTCCTCGTCCTTCACCACCACCTTGAGGAAGCGGATGTCCAGCACCATCCTGTATTTCTTCGCCAGGTCGTGCATCTCCTGCTCGTCGAGCGGAGAGTAGCCGTAGATTCCTTCGAAGGTTTCGTTCATCAGCCTGAGAACGGGGCCGATGTAGCGATGCAATTGCCGTTTGCTGGTGAGGCCGACCTCGCGGAAGCCGCGGCGCTCCACCCGCTCGGCGAGTTTCGCCATCAGGTCGGGAACCGTCTCGGCTCGCGGAATCTTGTAGACGACGTAGTCGGTCTCTTTGCCGTAGCCTTCCACCTCGAGCTGGTGAATGACGTAGGGGAAGTTGTAGTAAGTGACGATGGTCGGGTGGTGCTCGAACCCGTCGACCTGGAAGCCTTCCGGGTCCTGGTCATTGAAGCCGAACGGTCCGATGAGCTGCGTCATCCCCTTCGAGCGGGCCCATTCCTCCACATGCGTCAGCAGCGCATGCGCCACCTCCTGATCGTCGGTCGTCTCGAGCAGGGCAAAGCGGGCGGTGCGCGCCTGCGTCTTCTCGTTGTGGCGCCGGTTGATGATCCCCATGACCCACCCGACGAGGCGACCGCCCTTCCACGCCAGCATCATGGTGGTGTCGCAGTAGCCGAAGGCCCGGTTCTTCGTGGGATTGAAGTAGTCCCACTCGTCCATGTAGATGGGCGGCATCCAGAGCGCGTGGTCGCGGTGCAGCTGCTCGGGCAGGAAGATGAACTGCTTGAGGGCGCGCCTGCCGGTAACGGCCGTCAGTGATACGGTCATCCGACGAGCGTAGCTGAGTCGCGGTTGGACTGAAAGGCGCTCGCTGGCGAGAACGTGTTCAGTCGCGGGTCAGCCGGCCGCGGTACGATGTGATCGCCCATGCACGCGCGCAATCGCTTCGGCAGCGGCTACGATTTCCCGCGCCTCACCGCCGCGCATCCGGCGCTTGCCGCCTTCGTGGTGCGCAGCCCCCGCGGTGAGGCCACCGTCGACTTCGCGAATCCCGCGGCGGTGCTGGTATTGAACCAGGCGCTGCTCAAGGACGCCTACGGCTTGCAATGGAGTCTGCCGACGGGCGCGCTGTGTCCGGCGATTCCAGGTCGCCTCGACTACGTGCACCATCTGGCAGATCTGCTCTCGGGCGGCGACGCGGACGCCATCCCGCACGGTGCCGACGTCCCGATCCTCGATATTGGCACCGGTGCGAGCTGCATCTATCCCCTGCTCGGCGCCAGTGAATACGGCTGGAGCGTCCTCGCCACCGACAGCGATCAGTCGTCGCACCGATGGGCGCAGCAGATCGTGCGCATCAATCGAGCGGTGGCCGCACTGATCGAAGGGCGGCATCAGCCGGATCCGCTCGCCTGCTTCGCCAACGTCACCACGGCCAGCGACCGCTTCGCCGCGTCGATGTGCAATCCACCATTCCACGCCTCGGCCGAAGCGGCCGCTGCCGGATCGACGCGCAAGCGCCGCAACCTGAAGCTCGCGCCGACGGCGGCGCGGCTCAACTTCGGCGGGGTGCCAGGCGAGCTCTGGTGCGCGGGCGGTGAGGTCGGCTTCATCGAGCGGATGATCGCGGAGAGCGCCACGCGCCCGCAGCTCTGCTTCTGGTTCACGACGCTCGTGTCGAAGAGCGCCAGCCTGCCGCCGCTGAAGCGCGCCCTGACGCGTGCGCAAGCGACGCAGGTGCGCACCGTGGACATGGCACAGGGGCAAAAACAGAGCCGCATCCTTGCCTGGACGTTCATGCGGCCGTAACGCGGTGTGCGCAGCGCGGCTAGTTGTTGTCGCCGTCCAGCAGCCCGCCGAGACCGCCGAGGACCGAGCCTTCCTCACGCCGGCCGCCGCCGCCCTTCGCCGAGGCCGCGTAGATGCGATTCGCCAGTCGGCTGAACGGCAGCGACTGCAACCAGACCTTGCCTGGGCCGGTAAGCGTCGCAAAGAAGAGCCCTTCGCCACCGAACAGCGCGGTCTTCACGTTGCCGACGAACTGGATGTCGTAGTTCACTGACGGCTGCAACGCGACGATACAGCCGGTGTCGACGCGCAGGGTTTCACCAGCCCCGAGTTCGAGCGCGTGCAGCATGCCGCCGGCATGGACGAAGGTGAGACCGTCACCCTGCAACCGCTGCATGATAAAGCCTTCGCCGCCGAAGATGCCGACGCCAATCTTCTTCTGGAAGGCGATCCCGATCGACACGCCGCGCGCCGCACAGAGGAACGAGTCCTTCTGGCAGATCAGCTCGCCGCCGAGCGTGCTCAGGTCCATCGGGAGAATCTTGCCGGGGTAGGGCGCGGCGAACGCCACGCGCTGCCTGCCAGTGCCCTTGTTGGTGAACACCGTCATGAAAAGGCTTTCCCCGGTGAGCAGGCGCTTGCCGGCGCCGAGCAGCGCCCCCATCAACCCGCTGCCGCCCTGCGGTTGCTGACTGCCGTCGCCGAAGATGGTCTCCATGCTGATGCCGGGCATCATGTACATCATCGACCCGGCCTCGGCGACCGCACTCTCCCCAGGGTCGAGTTCCACTTCCACGAACTGCATCTCGACACCGACGATCTTGAAGTCGATGTCGTGCGCGCGGCGTCCAGGAGGAGGCGGCGGCATCGCGCCCGGCACGGCGGGAGCCAAGGCTCCCGGCAGGTACGGCGCAAGCGCCGGCACCTCCGCAAGCCGCGTCCACTGGCTCATGCCCGCGGTGAACACCAGCGTATCGGCTGTGACGTTGCCGCTGCGAAGGCTGGTGATGATGTCGTCCTGGCTGACTGGCCCGACCTGCTGGCCGCCGATCGCCATGTACCACTGAGGCATAGGTCCGTATCCGTCTTGGTGAGAATGTGGGTGTCCGTGGACAGTTCAGTTCGAGTCGTCCTGCGCGTCGATCCGGCTGGCCATCTCCTGTTCGAGCCGTGACGTCGACGCGGCGTCCAGCCCGAGCAGCGCGGCCAGTTGCGCGAGATAGATCCGCTCGGCGCCGGTGACGCCGTCATCGGCACGCACGATGGAACATGCGAGCGCGTAGAGCGCGTCCTTCTCTCGCGCGTCGGAGACACCGGCCACAATCTCGCTCAGCGGTGTCGTGCGGTCCAGCTCGCCCAGCACGAACGCCTCGGCGCCGACCCCCCGCGCCTGGGCCAGGATGGCCTCACGCTCGTCGCCGCCGAGTGCGCCGTCGGCCCGCGCCGCCGACACGGTGAGCCGAACGAGCCGTAATACTGCAGGCGGAACGCCCGTCGCCGGCGTGGCGGTCTGGGAGGCAGACGGCGTTCCCGGCAACGGCGGGGGGACGCTCAGGCCCTGTGCCGGGGGCGTCATCGCCGGCACCGGCGCCTGCGGCGCAGGGGCCGGTGCGTGTCTACCCCACTGGCCGCTGGTGGCTGGCTGCCCCTGCTGGCTGGTTTGCCAGGTCTCGAACAATCCCCACGCCACGCCCGCAGCGGTCATCATCGTGGTGGCATTGATCAGGCCACCGCGATTGCCGGTCAGGTAGCGGAGCGCCTTCTTGCTCCGCTTGTGTGGTTTGCCCACGAGCGCGCCCCGCACCAGGGCGCCCAACAGGTTCGCCGGATCCATCGGTCCCATCCTATCCCCCGCGTCGTGCGGGTACGCTCTCAAGAGACAGAGACGACAACGGACGACCGGAAGGTCCCCGGCTCGGCCGCCGATCAGGTCAGCACTTGACCGGAGCGTCGATCGGCCCTATTAATCCTCATGACATGTCCTGTGTATCGCCGACCACACTTCGGAAGAGGCTGATGAAACTCCTGTCCCTGCGTCCGTTCGTGTCCGCTGCCCTCGTGGCAGCCGCCCTGATTGCCACACCACGTGGTGCCGGCCTCGGCCTTCCTGCCGCGGCGAAGCCTGAGGATGTCGGCATGGCCTCCGCGCGCCTGCCGCGCATTCACGATACGGTGCAGCGTTACCTGGACTCGGGCCAGCTTGCGGGTGCGGTGACGCTCGTCGCCCGCCGCGGACGCGTGGCGCACTTCGAGGCGCACGGCGTAATGGACCTCGAGTCGAAGACGCCAATGCGGAAGGACGCCATCTTCCGCATTGCCTCGATGTCGAAGCCCGTGACCGGCGTGGCGATCGCGATGCTCATGGAGGAAGGCAAGGTGCGGTTGACCGATCCGGTCTCCCGCTTCATCCCGTCCTTCAAGGACACGCAGGTGGCGGTCATCAAGCCTGGATACGTCGCGCCTGCGGTACCAGCCGGGCAGCCTGCGCCGATACCGGACTATTACTCCGTGCCCGCGACCCGCGAAAT
>Ga0114966_10000424_pt1 | contig 41559 bp, 34 predicted proteins | sample M_130207_XF_Meta_FD_87029 | JGI IMG/M metagenome (GOLD analysis project Ga0114966, IMG submission 87029) | Freshwater microbial communities from Lake Montjoie, Canada to study carbon cycling - M_130207_XF_MetaG | ecosystem: Environmental > Aquatic > Freshwater > Lake | place: Lake Montjoie... | reverse complement strand
TTCAAGTGACTGACGAATGTGGTGCGTTCCGAAGACTTCACGCACCCTACGGAGTCAGGTCGTCACAGCATCTCGCGGACATCGCTGACGCAGCCGTTGATGGCGGCGGCGACGACCATTGCGGGACTCATCAGCAGCGTGCGGCCGGTCGGGCTACCTTGGCGGCCTTTGAAGTTGCGGTTGCTGGATGAGGCACAGACTTCGCGGCCTTTGAGCTTGTCGGGGTTCATGGCGAGGCACATCGAACAGCCCGCGCCGCGCCACTCGAAGCCGGCCGCTTCGAAGACTTTGTCCAAGCCTTCGCGCATCGCCTGTTCGCGGACAAGCTGAGACCCCGGCACGACGAGAGCCTTCACGCCCGGAGCGACATGGTGTCCCTTGGCGATCGACGCCGCTTCACGCAGGTCCGAAATGCGACCGTTGGTACACGAGCCGATGAACGCCACGTCGATCTTCACGCCGCGAATCGGCTGCTGTTCCTTGAGGTCCATGTAATCGAAGGCGTCTTGGATTCCCTTTTGATCGTCGGTCGAGAAGCCAGCCAGCGCGGGCAATTTTTCGCTGACACCGACCGACTGCGCGGGGTTGATTCCCCACGTGACGGTTGGCTCGATCTCGCTGCCATTGAACGTGACGACATCGTCGAACTCGGCGTCCTTCGGCGACGCGAGGCTCAGCCACCATGCGGCCGCGCGGTCGAAGTCGGCTCCCTGTGGAGCGAACGGGCGACCCTTGATGTAATCGACCGTCGTCAGGTCCGGGTTGATGTAGCCGCAGCGAGCACCACCCTCGATGCTCATGTTGCAGACGGTCATCCGCTCTTCCATCGTCATCCGATCGAAGACCTCGCCGCTGTACTCATACGCATACCCAACGCCCCCCTGCACGCCGAGCTTGCGGATGATGTGCAGGATCACGTCCTTGGCATACACGCCGCGTCGCAGCGTCCCGGTCACTTCGACTTTCCGCACCTTCGGCTTGCCCAGTGCGAGCGTCTGCGTGGCGAGCACGTCCGCCACCTGGCTGGTCCCAATTCCGAAGGCGATCGAACCGAACGCCCCGTGCGTACTGGTGTGACTGTCACCGCAGGCGATCGTCATCCCGGGCTGAGTCAGTCCCTGCTCGGGGCCAACAATGTGAACGACCCCTTGTCGGTTGTCGTCGAGGTTGAACAGTCGGATGCCGAACTCACGGCAGTTCTGCTCGATGGCCGACATCATCTCTTCAGCCAGCACGTCGAGGAACGGCCGCGCCTGATTTTCGGTCGGCACGATGTGATCGACCGTGGCGAGAGTCCGCTCGGGGAAGAGAGCCTTCAACCCGCGATCGCGCAGCATCGAGAAGGCTTGAGGGCTGGTCACTTCGTGAATCAGATGCAGTCCGATAAAGAGCTGCGTCTGGCCCGAAGCCAGTGAGCGAACCGAGTGAGCATCCCAAACCTTGTTGAACAAATTGCGACGGTCAGTCATGGCAGAACCCAAGTGAAACGGAGCCGGAATCAAACGCGGACCGATTGTAACAACGGACTAGACGAGGTGCGAACCGGCTCGATGACGTGCGTGGCCTGATGTGGCAACGCACGCGAACCAGTTGTCACAATCCTTTCAGGCCGAATGGGGTCCCGATTGGGGATTTGAGAGGCTATCCGAGAATTAGCGTGCCCATAATAGTTACGCAGGTATTGAGTTGGGTGCCACGGTCACGGCTTTGCGTGGCCGTGTCTTCGCTACAATCGAAGCACGGCCACGCAAAGCCGTGACCGTGGCACCCTGAAAACAAGCCTTTTCTTTTCGGATAGCCTCTGAGTTTGGCCCGAATAGCAGCCTGTTGAAACACGCAGGGTAAGCCTCTGGCTTGCCCCTTTTTCAACTGTGTTTACAGGCAAGCGCGACGCTTACCCGACGTTTTTCAACGGGCCGTTAGCATCCCTCGCCAACCCCCTGGGCCGCGATCGCGATGTTTCATCGCAAAGCCAACGGCGTCGCGGTAAAACGAGAAGCCGCACACGGGGCCGGAAGTCGAATGGTTCCCGCATATTTGGGATTGATGAGGAGTGACGATTGTGAGTTTGATTCTGGCCAGCACATCTCTTTACCGCCGGGAACTGCTGATGCGTTTGGGGTTGTCGTTTGAATGCCATCCCTCGGGACTGGATGAGGACGCGTTCAAGTTGGATGGAATCGGGCCGATCGGCTTGGCGCGAACGCTGGCGACGGAGAAGGCGTTGAAATTGGTCACGCCGTTTCCGCTGGCCACGATCATCGGCTGTGATCAGGTCGTCGATCTGGATGGTCGAATTCTCGGTAAGCCGGCGTCGTTCGAAGCGGCGGTCGAGCAACTGTCGATGCTGCAAGGCCGGTCGCATCGTCTGGTCACGGCGGTCTGTGTCTGGCACGAAGGACTGATTCACACGCATGTGGATCTGACCACCCTGACGATGCGCTCCATTCCCGTGGAGGCCATCGCCCGCTATCTCGCCGCCGACAAGCCGCTCGACTGTTGCGGCTCGTACAAACTCGAAGCGCGCGGCATCACGCTGTTTGAACGGATCGAATCGGACGACCACACGGCAATCACCGGCTTGCCACTGATCGCGCTCACGACATTACTGAAGCGGTGCGGGTACCAGATTCCGTGAGCACGATGGGCTTGTTCGCAGGAGGCGAAATACAGGCAGTCCCGTCGCGTCCCACCGGTCGGACAACTTGATGTTGCGGGGGGCTCAACAACTAGCCCGACGCGCAAGCGAGGGCAAACCGTCGTACAAGTGAAGCCCTCGCTCGCGCATCGACCTAGCGATGAACATCGCAATATCAAGTTGTTCGACCACTACGGTCGCTCGACCAGAAACGACTCAACCTCACGCCGAGTCTGCGCGGGAGTGACTGCGGGATAGCCGAACCAGATCAGCCCGACCACGCGCTGCCTCAGCGCGTCGATCCCGATCAAGTCAAAAAACTCCGGATGCCGCGTGACATCGCCCGTCGTCCACTTCGTGCCGATTCCGGCAGACCACAGCGCCAGCGAAAGGTTCTGAATCAGGCAGCAACACGCGGCGTAATCTTCCTCGCGGCGCAGCGAGTCGTCGGCCAGATCGCAGGTCACAGCGAGCCAGCCGGGAACCTCAGCCCACTTCCGCCGCTTGGACTCCGCTTCGGTCGGACCCTTCGCTGCGGCGACGAGACGCGAGTTCAACTCAATCACGGCATGTTGGGTCTCCGGCCCGAGCCAAACGACGTGCCACGGTTCGGTCTTCTTGTGATTCGGTGCCCACCGCGCGACATCGAGCGCCGCGAGAATCACCTCGCGCGGTGGCAACTCCGGACGGAATGCTCCAATCGTCCGACGGCCTCGAATGACATCGGTCAGACGCGGATCGATGGCTGGCAAGCTTGGTTGTTGTTCGAGTTCGCTCAAGTTCAATTTCCTTGTGTGAGTCACGACAGAATCTCGTGCACGACTTCGCCGTGGACATCGGTCAATCGAAAATCGCGGCCGGCGAATTTGTAGGTCAGCTTAGTGTGATCCATCCCCAGTAGGTGAAGCATCGTCGCGTGGAGGTCGTGCAGGTGGACCTTGTTCTCGACGGCGAAGTAGCCGTAATCGTCGGTCTTGCCGTAGCGAATACCCGGCTTCACTCCGGCACCGGCCAGCCACATCGTGTAGCCCTGCGGGTTGTGGTCGCGGCCGTCGCCTCCCTGCGCGACGGGCGTCCGACCGAACTCGCCGCCCCACAGGATCAGCGTGTCTTCCATCAGGCCGCGTGCCTTGAGGTCTCTCAGCAGCGCGGCGATCGGTTGATCGACTTCCATCGCGTTCTTGGCATGGTCCGCCTTGAGGTTTCCATGCTGGTCCCACTTGTAGCTGTGAGTGCATTGGACGAAGCGAACACCCCGTTCGATGAACCTCCGCGCCATCAGGCACTGTCGTCCGAAGTTCTTCGTCGCGGGGTTGTCGAGTCCATAAGCCTTCTGCGTGGCTTCGGTCTCATCCGCGATGTCTTGCAACTGCGGCGCGGTCGTTTGGAGGCGGAAGGCCAGCTCGAACGATTCGATCCGACTTTCGAGAGTGCTGTCGGGACCGGTCGCTGTCATTCGATCGAGGTTCATCTCGCGGAGCAGGTCGAGTTCGAGTCGCTGCAACGCGCGCGACTGTTTCTCGGCATTGTCGATGAACGGGATCTTCGCTTGGTCCGAAGGAACGCTCGCGTTGCCAAGCGGCGTTCCGGCATACGTCGCGGGCATGAAGGCCGAGCTGTACGCGTTGACTCCGCCGTGAGTCAGCGTCGGGCACATCGTGATGAAGCCGGGCAGGTCTTGGTTCTCGGTCCCGAGGCCATACGTGATCCACGAACCCATGCTCGGCCGGACGAACGTGTCGCTCCCCGTGTGCAGTTCCAGCAGTGCCCCGCCGTGGCGCGAGTTCGAGCCGTGCATCCCATTGATGATGCACAAGTCATCCACGCATGAGCCGACATGCGGAAAGATGTCGCTCACCCACGCCCCGCTCTCGCCGTACTGTTTGAACGCAAACGGAGACTTCAACAGGTTGCCGGTCGGGGCGGAGAAGACTCGCGGCTTATCAAACGGCAGCGGCTTGCCGTGGTCTCGTTCCAGCAGCGGCTTGTAGTCAAACGTATCGACCTGCGATGGTCCGCCGTGCATGAACAGGAAGATCACCCGCTTCGCCTTCGCCGGGAAGTGCGACGGCCTCACCGCGAGCGGGTTCGCCCGAGTCTCTCGTGCCACATCCGCCCGCGCCTCGTCGGTCATCAGCCCCGCCAAAGCCAGCCCGCCAAACCCCGCCGCGCACGTCTTGAGCATCTCGCGCCGAGAATGAACCGGCGTAAAGTCGTTGCAAAACATGAATGTCACTCCTTCGCAATACGGGGCGATCGACATTTTTTAAAGTGGGGTGCCACGATCACGGAGCTTCGGCGTGGCGGTGTAAGGGTGTGAAGGCCGATTCTCAATCTCACGGCCACGTCGATGCTCCGTGACCGTGGTACCCCACTACTCCACGTTCAAAATGTCCATGGCTCTGTTCGTAACTCACTCACTCACTCACTCGACATATACAAACTCATTCGCTGCCAAGACGGCTCTGCAGAGGCTGGTCCAGGCTTTGGACTCCACTTCGTTGGCGGCAACTCCTGACGAAACTAACGTCGCGTGCAGGCGTTCGAGGTACGCGCTTCCTCGTGAAAATTCAGCATCGGTGGGCGGACGGCTGTAGGCGAGTTCATACAACTTTCCGATACGCTCCGAGGTGCTGAGGCTGTTCTGTGCGAGGAGCCGTTCCGTTAGCGAGCGGCTTTGTGTCAGGACGAATTCGCTGTTCATCATGAACAGGGCCTGCGGGGCGACGGTCGTTTGATCGCGTTGGCCGTTGAGCGTACTCGGGTCGGCGAAGTCGAACGCGGTGAAGACTTGGAACAACGCGGACCTCACGACGGGGAGATAAATCGACCGGCGGTTGCTGTTGTAGACGGCGGGGTTCACGTTGGCGGTACTCGTCACGTAAGCCCGATTCGCGGTGGGAAGGAGCGTGCCGCCCGGAGTCTCGTCCAACTGACCGCTCACGAAAAGCAGGGCATCGCGCATCGGTTCGACTTCCAGCCGTTGCCGATGAAACCGCCAGAGCAATTTGTTTTCGGGATCGACCAGTGCGGCATTCGCATCGTGTGCGGTGCTCATACGGTACGTCGATGACGTGACGAGTTGGCGGTGCAGCGACTTCAAGCTCCATGGAGTCCCATCACTGTGACTGAACTCATCCGCCAGCCAATCGAGCAACGCCGGATGCGACGGTCGTTCACCGAGCCTGCCGAAGTTATCGACCGACCGAACGAGACCTTGGCCGAAGTGCCATTGCCAGACACGGTTCACCATCACCCGCGCTGTCAGCGGATGCGAAGGGCTGGCCAGCCATTGAGCCAGCTCCAGACGACCGCTTCCTCCGGTCAGTGCTTGCGTCACATTGCCCGTCAGCACGCGCGGCAGTTGGTGCGGGACTTCACGTCCCAGCGTGAGATGACTGCCGCGCAGATGAATTTTGAGGTTCTCCGGCTTCATGTCGGCGACGGCCATGACCTCGAGGAACTTGGGCACCGCTTGTTCCAGTTGCTTGAGCTCCTCTCGCCCCGTCTTCAATCGGGCGACGACCTCCGTCGAAAACGTGCTCTCAATGTCTGTCGGTACCGCGAACGGCCCCTTCGGATCGACGATCAACATCCGCGCCGCTTCGAGGACCGGATCGGAGAGCGCCGTCGCTGAGTTGCCGCTCACGGTCGCCTTAAGTTCGCGCCACGCTCGATCCGCATCATTGAAGAGCCGCTCATAACGCTCGGCCAACTCCGACAACGACGCTGGCTGAGCATCTCCCAACAACCGCGCGACGCCGTTGTGCGGCAAAGCCTCATCCACGGTGAGCCGCTTCGTTTTCACAAACTGATGCCACGCGGCCAAGATCGACTTTGAATCGTCTTGTGTGGCATCAAGCACTTTCGCCCACTGCTCAACGAGCGACGGCAACGGTGTGAGGTTTTTTGCTTCCGGCTTTGTCTTCGCTTCTGGCTCTGTCCCCTCGCCCCGGCTTTGCGGGGAGAGGGTTAGGGTGAGGGGGGCTTCGGTGTTTGTATCTTTCGCCGCTGAGTCCTGTTGCGGCACCGGCACCAGCAGCAGCTTGTCGATGTGCGGGAAGAACGTCGGTTGTTCGAGTCGCAGCATGTGGCGACCTGCCTTAAGTTCGATCAGGCACTCGACGAACCACGTTTGCGATTCGAGCGTCCACGAGCCGGTCACGGCTTTCGCGGCATCGGCTTTGACAAGCTGGCCATCGACAAACACTTTGACCGGTCGCGAACCGGCCGCAGCGTAACGCAGTTCGAACTGGTACGTGGCGTCTCGCGCGAGGTCGATGTCGTACTCGGTGAAGTTCGGGGTCTCGCCCTTGTTGAGCAGGACTCCGATGCCCTTGCCATACGTCTCTCGGTCCTTGATGACGTTGCCGCGCGCGAAGTCTTCGGCTTCGATCAGGACGGCTCCGGCGATGTCTGTCACGTTCGGATCGGCTCCGCGCGGCTTGGCGTGCTTCACCAGATCAGCCTTCTGTTTCTCGCGCGTGGCGGCGAGGAGATACATCCCCGCGTGTTGCCGTGCCTCGTTCAAGACAACTTCCGTCGCGTCGGTCTTCAGTTTCTCAACCATCTGCTTGTGCGAGGCGACTCGCTGCGCCGCCTCGTCGCGCAGCTTGATCTCGTCGGGAGTCGCCAGCGGTCGTTCGTGCCATCGCGCGACAACACTAAAATTGTCCATCGTCTGCGTGCTTTTGAAGACGCCCGCCAGACCGTAGTAGTCCTCGGCGGTGAGCGGGTCGAACTTGTGATCGTGACAGCGGGCACAGCCCATCGTCAGTCCCATCACTGCGCGAGACAGCGTATCGACCTGCTCGTCGATGATGTCCATCTGCATCTTCACCGGATCGTCCTCGGCGAGCATTTTGGCTCCGAGCGTAAGGAACCCGGTCGCGGTGAGGGCGTCGAAAGGGTTGAGGGTTGAAGGTGTAGGGTTGAGAGAAAGTGTAGAGACTCCGTCTGTTCCAACTCTGTTGGCTCCACCTCTTGTCCCCTCGCCACGGCTTTGCGGGGAGATGGTTAGGGTGAGGGGTTCTTCAGTCTGGATTGCGGCATCCGCCGTCATCAAGTCTCCCGCGATCTGTTCGACGAGGAACTGGTCATACGGCTTGTCCTCGCGAAACGCCTTCACCACGTAGTCGCGGTAGCGATAGGCGTTGGCGTAGGCGAGATTCTCATCCAGCCCATTCGAGTCGGCGTACCGCGCGACATCGAGCCAATGTCTGGCCCAACGTTCTCCGTAGCGAGGCGACGCGAGGAGCCGATCGACGACTCGTTCGAGGGCATCCGGCGCGGAGTCGGTCAGAAAATCAGAGACCTCTTCCGGCGTGGGGGGCAGTCCGATGAGATCGAACGAAACGCGACGCAGCAGTGTCCGACGGTCGGCCTCCCGCGCGGGACTCAACGACTTCGCTTCCAATTCGGCCAAGATGAATCGGTCGAGGGGAGACCTCACCCACGCGAGGCCCTTCACGGCGGGAGGCTCAGCGCGGCGAACCGGTTGGAACGCCCAATGAGCAAGCTGCTCGTCCGTGAAGCGCGGTGCATCGGGCTTGTCGGACGAGGGGATCGGCGCGGAAGGCTTCGAGTTGGGCCAAGGCAAGCCGCGTCGAACCCACTCGGTCAGAATCGTGATCTCCGCATCCGGCAACTTCGCCTTGGGAGGCATCTGGATCGCACTGCGATAGCTGATGACATCGATGAGTAGAGACTCGGCCGGTTTGCTCACCACAGCCGCCGGCCCACTGTCGCCTCCCGCCAACAGGGCCTCGCGCGAATCGAGCCGCAGTCCCGACTTGGCCTTCTCGCCAACATGACATTCCTGACACCGCGCGATCAGGAGCGGTCGAACCTTGGCTTCGAAGAACTCGGCATCGGCGGGAGCGGGCGGGTCGAATGCCATCGCCCAAGTGGGGAGCAGTGCCCAGCAAATCGAAACGATTCTGAAACCGCGGTGCATCATCGGCATCTCACTGACAGAAGAACCAACTCGGAGCGGGCGAGATTGTAGGGCGAGGACTCGGGCATTCGGAAGCCAGTTCTCGCCTGCCAACTCGCCTTGTTGGCTCGTGTTGGTCCGGCTACTCTCCGCGCCGGTTGGTGCGGTTTGCTCGCGCTGAGTTGCTCTCGTGGTGTCCTTCGGAAAGGGAGGTCTTTCGTCGATGAACAAGCTTCTGGTTGCTCTGCTGTCGATGTCCGTTGCGTGGTGTTCGTCGTCGGTCTTCGCTCAAGAACTGACGCTCGGCTCGGCCGCTCCAAAATTGGAACTGAAAGAATTTGTGAAGGGGGAACCCGTCAAGGGCTTCGCCAAGGAGAAGGTCTATGTCGTCGAGTTTTGGGCGACGTGGTGCGGTCCGTGTCGGACGACGATTCCGCATCTGACGAAGTTGCAGAAGAAGTACAAAGACGAACTGACGGTGATCGGCGTGGCGATTCTGGAAGAGGACCAAAGTGCTGTCGCGACGTTCGTCGAAGAGATGGGCGACAAGATGGACTATCGCGTGGCTCTCGACTCGGTCCCCAAGGACGGTTCTCCCGAAGAAGGAGCGATGGTCAAGAACTGGATGGAGGCCTCCGGACAGGCGGGCATCCCGGCCGCGTTTATCGTGAACGGCGAAGGGCTGATCGCTTGGATTGGGCATCCCGGTCAGATGGACGATCCGCTCGAAAAAGTCATGACCGGCAAATGGGACATTGCGGCCGAGGCTTTGAAGCTCAAGGAACTCCTCGCCCAGAAGAAGAAGTTGGAAGCGACATTCAAGAAGCTCCAGACTTTGTTCGGCAAGTTTGAAGACGATGGCGACGCGGCCGATCTGCTGACGGAGCTGGACCTCGCCGCGAAGAACTTGCCTGATCGAGCCGACCAGTTCTCGATGATCAAGTTCCAAATCTTGGCGAGTCCCAAAGGGGACGCCGACCAAGCCCTCTCGCTCGGCGAAAAGCTCGTCGCATCGGAACTCGGCGAGAACCCCGAGGCCCTCAACAACTTGGCGTGGATGCTGGTCGCCCCTGATCGCGAGAAGAAGGCCGATGCCAAGTTGCTCAAGTTCGCGTTGAAGGCCGCGCTCAAGGCTGACAATCTGTCCGAGCGCAAGGATCCGTCGATCGCCGACACGCTCGCGAAGGCGTACTTCGACAATGGTCAGGTCGAAAAGGCAATTGAGACTCAAGAGCGTGTCGTCGAGTTGGCGGTCGGCTCGGAACTCGAGAACGATCCCGGCGTGAAGAAGCGGCTGCGACAGTACAAGCGGGCACTCGACGCTTCGCAGAAAGACGAGAAGCCCAAGGCTGACGCACCGAAGCCGTGATCCAAGTGTGATGCGCCCGCCAAAAGTCGCCTTCATCGCTCCGCGTGAAGAGAGCCGAACGCGGAATGATGCTGTTTCCCGCACATCCGGATCGCTAGTGACTCGGCTGACTTCAAGCGGAGCGTTGAAGTCAGCTTTTGTCGGAAGCGTCTGGCGTGGCACGCTCGAAACGAAAGTGTTTCGTCGGTGACGGTTCTTACCGACGAGACGCTCGTTTCACCAACAAATAAAGGATGCGTCACGGAGCCTTCGAGCCGGTGTACTTCTCGTACAGCTTCGCCACTGCGGGATGCTCCGCCGAAAGCTGCTTGAGATCGCCGGCCTTAAACTCTTCGACGGCCTCTTTGCCGTCGATCTTCTTCGTCAGCCTGATCCTTATGTTGCGGCCGTTCTCATCTGAGATTTCGAGTTCGCCGTCAGCGTCTTCCGCACGGATCGTGCGTCCTCCCGAGGAAGCGGGACCGAATCCGGCGGGCACTCGACGCGCTCCGTTGGCGACACCGAACTGTCCCGGCCCCACTTGAATTTGGATGGCCCCGCCCAGATTGCCGCCTCCGATTTGGGCGTTGCCGTTGCGTGCCGCGTATTGCTCATACAGCTTGAACGCTTCGGGATGATTCTTCTTCAACTCGTCAGAGTCGGCCGCTTTGAACTCGTCGGTCTTGGGTTTGCCATCGACGGTACGAGTTTGTCGAACCACGATGTCTTTGCCCGACTTGTCTCGAATCTCAATCCGTTCGTCACCTCGTTCGACTTGGATTGTGCGTTCGTTGTTGATGACGGTCGTTTGGATTTTCACGCCGTTTGCCCCGTTGAGAGCCACATTGAGTTGCACGTTGGGCACGACGTTCGGGCCGGCCGGAAGCGCCGCTTGTCTGGCGGCACGCGCTCCCAGAATCTCACCCAGTTTAAGGGCGGAATTCGCTCGCAAGGCAACCGGCCGATTCTGTGATTGAGTCAGCTTGGTGAGTTCCACTTTCGTCGCCGCCGAAGTCTCGGCATTGTTGGACGCGAGGAGTCGCGTCAAGACATCGAAGCAGTGAAGCATCGTTTCTTTGCGACCTTCACCCGCTTCCTTCGCCACGGGCTCAACGGCCACCTTGCCCATTTCCAACAGCTTGCTGGTCGTCTCGCGCCGCTGGAGCAGGTCCCCTTCAGCAAGCGTCTTGATGTGTCGAGCCACCTCGGCCTGCGTGTCGTCGGCGGGTTCGAGCACCGGCGCGGCAGCTTTCTCGGGAGCGGGTTCGTCGGAACCGAACGAAGTTGAGAATGCGGTCAACATCAAGACCGAAAGAGTCCTCGCGGAACACCAGTGTCGATTCATGGCAGACTCCTCAAAAGAGAAACAGGACAACGCGGGATGTCCTTGGCAAGCGGGGCCGGAGTGTATCGCCGCCCGAGAAAGGCGGCGACAGCGTTTAGTCGATCGGCAAGACTTGATTCGCCAAAGTAGACGGGTCACTCCGTGACACGAACCGTTCCCGCCACGGGGTGTCGGGGCGACTTTCTCTTGCCGGTTGCCTTACTGCCGCAACCACACTCCACACCAAACCGCAGCCAGCCCCAGCAACACGTTCGCGGTGAGATGCGACAGTCCGACGGTCAGGCTGGTATCGCCTTCTCGCATCGAAAGCTGAACAGTCTCGTGCGCGAGTGATGAGAACGTTGTCAGGCCGCCGAGGAAACCGGTCACCAAGAGCAGCCGCATCGAGTCAGAAAGTCCCTTCGACTCGGAAGCGGTTCCCAACAGGAATCCGATCATCAGCGAACCGGTCACGTTGACGAGCAACGTTCCAGACGAGGCATAAGCGGGCCAAGCTGTCTTCATCGCGTTACTGACCAAAAACCGAACGACAGACCCGACCGAGCCGCCGAGTGCGACGAAGAACAGTTTGTCCATGATGTCGCCCCCCCGCTTCAAACAATGACGTGTTGGATGTCACTTCGTGGCGATCTTCCACAGCGACTTGTCGCTGCGAACATAGATCGCGCCGTTGGCGATCGCGGGTGTGCAGAGGATCGTGTCGTCGAGGATGTTTGTCGAAACGAGTTCGCCCTGATCGTCACCCGGCTTCACCACATGGGCCTCTCCCTTCTCGTTGAAAAAGTAGAGATGACCTCCCGCCGCGACGGGCGATCCACTGAAAGGTCCAGTCAGCCGCAGCTTCCACTTTTCATCGCCGGTCTTGGTGTCGCCGCAGGTCACAACACCAGCACCGTTCACCGAAAACAATCGGCCTTGGTAGACGATTGGGCTAGGAGTTGCAGGGCCGAGCTTACCGACGCGCCACAGGACTTCGATGTTCTCGCTTCCCGTCGGTGGCCGGATAGCGGTGATTCCCTGCGATGGAATGAACACCACGCCATCGGACACGACCGAAGAAGGGATCGTGGAGGCACCCTCCTTGTAATTCCATGCGACCGTTCCCGTCTGCGGCCTCACGGCGGCGAGTCCTTCGGACGACTGCAGCAACACCAAGTCTTCGTCGCTCGTCGGCCCTTTGTTCAGGATTGCGGCCGAAGTCCAGTTGGCTCGCTTCGGACGCTTCATCGTCCAGCGCGAGACACCCGTCACGACATCGACGCCCGTCGCCAACGACTCGCTGTCGTTCTCAACCTGCGCCACCAGCGTGTCACCCACGACGACGGGCGATGACGCCATTCCCAAGCTGTTGCTGACGTTGGGATGGTCGTACGTCAACCCGCGAAACCACAGCAAGTTGCCATCGAGATCGAGGCAGATCAGATCGTTGCTGGAGTAGAGGGCGAAGAGGCGTTGGCCATCGCTCGCGGGCGTTGGTGTGGCGTTACACATTTTGGAATGACTGCTGGTCCGACCGGTCGCCGTGAACTGCCGTTCCCACAGGGATGAGCCATCCTTGGCGTCGAAGCAAAACACATGCAGACGATCTTGGCGATAACCACTGGAGCCAGTCAGGAAGACGCGATCTCCGATGATGATCGGCGACGACAGACCGCGACCGGGCAACGACACTTTCCACGCAATGTTCTCGGTCGCCGACCACGTCACGGGGAGAGACGCATCCTCCGCAACGCCCGTTGTGTCAGTCCCACGAAACTGCCGCCAATCGCCCGCGCTCGCCAGTCCCGTCAGCGCGATGATGCCGAACGAAGCCATCCAGCTTGCCCGCAAATATCTCATGTTCCACATGCTGTAATCCCTTCGGCGTGCGCCGAGTTTAGAGGGCATTTCAAGACCTGTTTCTGACTCGAAAAACTAGCCCGACGCGCAAGCGAGGGCGGAGCATTCGATGATCGTGAAGCCCTCGCTTGCGCGTCGGGCTAGTTTTGAAATGCCCATGAGGTCTTCGGTCAAAAACAGTCCGTCGTTCGTTCAGCGGTCCAGTTGCGAGGTCGTCACTGCGTTCTTGCTGGGCAGGATCGCGGCGCCTGCCGAGTCGCAAACACGAACTTGGTACTTCCAATCCTGTGCCCAATCCTCGGTCTGTTCGTTCTGACAGACCTTGATGAGGATGGCGTTTGTGCCCGACTTCAATTTTGCTTTCACGCGGTATTGATCGAGTTGCGTGCCGCGATGGTATTCGTCACGGGCGAAGACCAGTTCACCGTTGACCCATAACTTCCACGCGTTGGGAGTTCCCAGTCGCAGCTCGATGCTGCGCGGAGTGTCCGTCGTGAACGTGGTGTATCCGTAGGTGATCGCCCCTTTGTGGGGAGCCGTCTTTTTGGCAATGTTGAACACGCCGTATTCGTCTTCAGTGACGTAATGCTCCCACGCGACATCGCCCATCTTTCCGGGCAGCTTGGCCGTGAGATCGACTTGCGACTCTGGAGGGTAAGCCACGTCGAATCCCTTCTTGTCCGTGTTGTCAAACGGGCCGATCAGATGCCACGCGGTGAGGAATCCAAAGTGCTTCGGCAGATCAACGGTCTCGCCCAATTCTCGCAACGGCTTGACGATCGCTTTCACTTGATCGTCGTCAATCGCGCCGGAGAGTGCTTCACGAAAGAGCGCGATGGCGTCGGCAGACTTCTTGTCCTCGTGAGCCTTCTCCGCACGATTCAGCAACCGCTGCACGGCATCGCGCCGGAACTCGGGGCTGGCGTCGCGAATCATTCCCGGAATAAGCCGATCGCTGGCCGATGCATCGACTTTGATGAGCCACTCGTAAGCCAGCCGCCGAGCTTCCGGGTGACGAGCGACATCTAGGACGAAGGCTTCTAATTCGCGAGTGGGGAGCGGGTGCGACTGCTTCAGTTCCCGTGCAGCCACGGCTTCAAACGCCCCACGCAGCCAATTTGCGGCGAGCGGGTTCGCGTCGTCAAACGCCTTCAGAATCGGTAGCAGCGTGGCGGCATCGCCTCGCGACAACTCCTTGACCGCCGCAATGGCGTTCGCGTGTCCTGACCCTTCCGCCGCGACGGCGCGAATAGCTCGCACCTGTTCGTCCAGCGAAGCGGCGTCACTCGCAATTGGCCACGCCAACACGGTGGCTACGAGGACGAACGAGCCGCTCCACTTTTGAGCAATTCGACCTGACTTCATCGTGGCGTCCTTCACGAGGCAACCTTTCTACTGACTCCGGCTTCCTCGACGGAACCGGCCCCCAAAAATCGAGGCGGATTGTAGTCGTCGCTCCTCGCAAATAGGAAACGTCATCAGTCCGTGATCGCACTTTGCGGAGAGAAGTCTTCCGGACAGTAGTCCGGCATTAGGAAAAGCCGGACTGGGGGCTCCTTCAAGAGGCTGCTCACCCTGCCGCGTGTTCACGGTGACGGCCCCGCCCCACAGGGCCATCGTCTTTTCAATTTAGTTTCTTGTTTAGTTTCATTGTCTGTCGCTTCTGTGCAATCTTTTTCGCAGATTGCACAGAAGTGTCAGACAATGAAACTAAACATCGAGAAATCATGGTGGGCCGGCGCGGCAAAACGCCGCAGGTCCGATCCTGCCGCTTTCGCAGCCCCAACAAGGCGATGGTCCTGCTGAAAGCCACGAAACCTTATCTGTTGAAGGACCAACGGGGCCTTCAATCAGTTGTTCTCTGGAAGCCCTTCGGCGTGTCCGATGTTCTTCACCGGCGCGAAGAGGGCTAGGACTTCGCGGAGCAACTCTTCGTCGATCGGTTCGGCGAGCCACTTCGCCCAGTTGCGAATGTTGTTCGGATTCGCGCTGCCTGCGACAGTCGTCGTGATGTCGGGGTGAGCACACGAGAACTGCACTGCGAGCTTGGCGATGTCACTCCCGCGCTTCGCACACAGTTCTGCGGCCTGCCGAGCGGCGGCCTTCACGGCTTCCGGTTCCTTCAACCACACGGGGAGCGGCGCGTTTGTCAGCAATCGAGCGGAGAACGGCCCGGCGTTCATGACTCCGACGCCCTTTGCTTTGAGGTACGGCACGGACTCGTCCACGAAGCGCGTGTTCTGGAGCGTGTACTGGTTGTACGAAAGGACGCAATCGACATCGGTCTGGTCGCAGATGAATCGAAAAATCTTTTGGGGATAGCCGCTGAAGCCAATGAACCGCACTTTGCCTTGTTGCTGAATCTTTCTCAGCGCGGGAATGGTCTCATCCACGATCTGCTGCATCGGGACGAACTCGATGTCGTGACAGAGAATGATGTCGAGGTGATCGGTTCCGAGCCGGTGCAGGCTGACATCGACACTTTCGGCCACCCGCTTCGCGCTGAAATCAAAATGGGGAAGGTCGTAACGACCGAGCTTCGTGCAGAGCGTGTAGCTGTCGCGCGGCACGCCTCGCAGGGCGATCCCCAACAGCACCTCGCTCATGCCTCGCCCGTAGAACGGCGACGTGTCAATGAAGTTGAGTCCGCAATCGAGTGCCACACGCACACTGTTGAGTGCCTCGTCGAGCTGTACGCTGCGGAACTCTTGTCCCAGCGAGGATGCTCCAAAACTGAGGACGGGCAGTTCGAGTCCAGTCTTTCCAAGGGGGCGTGTTTGCATGCTGGCTTTCGGAGCGGGAGACTCACGCAGTCGAGTCTTTGGGTAGTGAAGTTGATGGAATTGCGTTCTCAGATTCAGAGCTTCTCAAGGCGAACGTCAATAACAAGGCGAACGCGGAGAGTGTTGCTGCGGACACAGGAGTTCGGCAAGGGATGGCTGTGCGATCGTTGAACTCGATTTGAGGCGACTGATGAGGTGGTTCAACGTGGCCGTGGGGTGCAGTCGTTAATGGGTGGTCCCCCAACGAAACACTGCTGGGCAAGTGATTCTCCGAGAAGGTAGCCCTGTCGCTCCGCGACAGGAAGCGCGATCAGCAAGGGGGCGTTGATCTGCCAAGTCACCTCGAATCAACGGCAGTCGCCACTCGTGTGTTCTCGCTTCCTGTCGCGGAGCGACAGGGCTACCACCCATTGGCGACTGCACCTGTGGCCGTGCGTGGACTTGCCGCAGCTTTGCATCCTCGTGCGAGTGACGGCATGATCGAGACCCGCGACGACCGCTCGAATTGGCTGTTGAAAAAAACGTAGCACAGGCGGCTCGCCTGTGTTTTCTAACTCGAAATGTGAGCAGGCGAGCCGCCCGCTCTACGTTATTTCAACCGGCTGTTAGACTCGGTGCGGTCATCAATAAGGAACCCGACGTGCTATCGAGTGACATTTCTCCCGACCTGATCAATCGCATCCTAGCCGGGGATCGCGAGGCTTTGGCTGAGATGTTCACGCATTATCGGCCGCGTTTGCTGCGACTGGTCGAGCTGCGGCTGCACCCCAAACTGCGAGGTCGCGTTGATCCCGAAGACGTACTGCAAGAGGCGTGGTTGAAGGCCGTCGATCGGATGAGTTACTTCCTGCGCGATGCCTCGCATTCGACCTTCATTTGGTTCCGGCTGATCACGACGCAAACTTTGATCGAGATGCACCGTCGCCACCTTGGAGCCGAGAAACGCGATGCCGGACGTGAGCTGTCGATTCACGGCGGCTGGGACGCCGATTCCACCGCGTCGTCGCTGTCGTTCTCGTTGCAGGGCCGACTGACTTCGCCCAGCAGCGCGGTCCGCAAGGATGAGTTGGCGAAACAGATCGAGGTCGTCCTGCAAGGCATGGACGAGATCGACCGTGAAGTCCTCGCGCTGCGGCACTTTGAAGAACTGACCAACCGTGAGGTCGCGCAAGTCCTCAGCATGTCCGAACAGGCGACGAGCGCCCGCTATTTGCGAGCGCTTGGCCGACTGAAAAAGTTGCTGCAACTGATCCCTGATATGCAGGGGCCCTGAGTCGAATGCGGCCGACGGGACCCGGCTCACCCGATTCTGACTGTGACCGCGTGATGTCCGTCCAAATGTTGTCGCCCCTTTCTCTTCCTGATGGTCTGTCTGACATGCCTCTCTCGTCGGATCTCTCCGAACTGAATCTCGATGGCTTTCCGTCGCAGCTGGACTCCGCCGGTCTGGCTTCGTGCGAGCAACTTGATGTCCTGATGACACTGTTCACGAACGAGGTGCGGGCTGGACTCAACCCGTCGATCGAAGCATATGCGCAGCGGCACAAGGAACTCGCGGACGACATTCGCGAATTGTTCCCGCTCGTGGAAACGCTCGAGCATTGCCGCGATCGGAAGGAGTCTGAAGTCCTGCGTTACCGCTTCCCGCAGGAGTTTCGGATCGAGCAACTCGGAGAATATCGCATCGTGCGGGAGTTGGGTCGCGGTGGCATGGGGATCGTGTTTGAAGCGTTTGAACCGGGGATGCAACGTCCTGTCGCGATCAAGCTGCTCCCTTGGCGATTCCGTGAGGACCGGCCTCAGCGCGCCGAACAACTTCGCAACGAAGCGGCGACGATTGCTCGGTTGCGGCACCGCAACATCGTCCCGATCTACTCGTTCGGCCAACACGATGGCTACTGGTATTACGTGATGCAATACGTGGCGGGAGTCAGTCTCGGTTGGGTCACGCGCCGTCTGCGTGAGCCTGCCGGACTCGTGACGGCCGAGGAAATCCACCGCATTGCACGCAGCGGCTCGTTCGCGGTGAAGGGACTCGTCGAGCCGATGGTTGAGACGACGGATCGCACGATCTCGCGAGACTCTTGGATGGCGTTTGCTCGGATGGGAGTGCAGGTCGCGCAGGCCCTCGCCTATGCGCATCGCGAAGGCGCACTGCACAACGACATCAAGCCTGACAATTTGTTGCTCGATACGGTCGGAAAGATTTTCGTCACCGACTTCGGTGTCGGGCTGCATTGGGCGGAGGGCAACTCCAGTCAGGATGACCAACCCGTTGGCACGCTGCGGTACATGGCTCCCGAGCGACTCGACGGACATCCGAGTGCCGCGACGGATATCTACGCGCTTGGGGTCACGCTCTATGAATTGGTCACAGGCTCAGCGCCGTTCGATCACGAAGACCGCCGACAACTCACCGAGCTGATTTTTGAAGCGAAGCCTCTCACTCCGAGAGAACGCAGGCCGCAACTTCCGGTTGCTCTCGAAACGATCATTCAGCGAGCGATGGCCAAGGAGCCGAGTCACCGTTACGCGACCGCCAACGAACTCGCGGCGGATTTGCTACGGTTCATCAAACGTCAACCGATCGCGCCGACTCGCGGCAGCCTTTGGGACAGACTGCTACCTTGGCGCAAACGCCCCGAATAGTCGCGGCGCAAACGGATCAGGCGCACGACGCAGGCTGATGCCTCTCGCGGCCAAGACTGAGACCTTTCTGAGCTGGGCGGTGTCAGTCCCTTGATTCTTGAGAGGCGGGCGGACACCCAATAACCAGGGGGCTGACGCCGCCCCGCTCAGATGTCTCGTCAACGACAGCACGCGGTATAAACACGTCCAATTGCTGGCGCGCGCGTAGTACGTTAGCATCCGCCCCGCTGCGCACTGTGATCGTGGCCGAACAAGGCTATTCGACACCAGCCCCCCTGCTCTCTCTCGTCTGATCCCTTCCGGAAACTGTGACCGTGGCCTTTCTCAAAGTCACTAAAGGATCGTCTGCCGGACAGGTGCTGACCCTGTCGGGCGAGCGCACGATTCTGGGAAGGCACCCGAGTTGTCAGGTCGTGTTGGACAACGGCTCTGTCAGCCGCCAGCACGCTCTGATTATCGAGACGGGGGGGGCACATTTCGTCGAGGACTTGCGCAGCCGCAACGGGACTCAGGTGAACGGCACGTCGATCCGCGGTCGGACCGAGTTGACCGATGGTGACGAACTGCAAGTCTGTGACTACGCCTTCCTGTTCTTGCGCCAACTCGAACGAATTGTTGCCGCGCCCGTTGCGGGTTCAGCGTCCCTGAACAATTCTGTTTTGCCACTGGTGAACAGCCTGCGAGAAATGGTCGATGACTCGGACTATGGTTCCAACAAGGATGTCGGCCCCGCGGGATCGCACACAGGTATCAAAGCACTGCCGGACAGTTCGTCGGTCATCGCGGCCCTACAAGCCGGTTCGTCGGCGCGCGGCCTCCGTTTGAATGTTCGTCCCGAAGCCAAATTACGGGCGGTTCTTGAAATCAGTGCGGCACTGGGGCGTCTGCTCAAACTCGGCGATGTGCTGCCGGTGATTTTGAAGTCGTTGTCCAAAATCTTTCCGCAGGCCGACTGGGGTTTCGTTCTGCTCAAAGAGGGTGACAGCGACAAAATGCGGACCAGCGCGTCGTGGTCGCGCCGTCCCGGTGACGAGGACGAAGTTCCGATCAGCATGACCGTCGTTAATCAGGCGATGCAGGATGGGCAGGCGATTCTCAGCGCCGATGTGATGGGCGACCAGAGGTTTCGATCGAGTGAAAGCTTGAGCGAACTGCAGCTTCGTTCGCTGATGTGCGTGCCGCTGACGGACTCAGCCGGAACCGCACTTGGCGTGATTCAGCTCAGCACGCTCGATGTTTCGCAACCGTTCAATGCCGACGATTTAGATTTGCTCGTCAGTGTGTCCGTGCAAGCATCGCTGGCCGTTGAAAACGCGACTTTGCACGACACCGTTCTCCGTCAACGTGACTACGAGCGCGATATGGAGTTCGCCGCGCAGGTCCAACTTGGTTTCCTGCCGGACCAGTCCCCGAAGCTACCGGGCTATGAATTTGCTGACTTCTACGAAGCGGCCTTTAGCGTGGGGGGAGACTACTTCGATTACGTTTGGCTTCCCGATGGACGAGTCGCGCTGGCGATTGGTGATGTCGCGGGAAAGGGCGTTTCTGCCGCATTGCTTATGGCGCGGCTGCATGCTTCGGCACGGTATCACTTGCTCAGTGAGTGTTCAGCGTCCAAGGCGATGAACAGCCTGAATGTGGAAGTTGCCACCAGCGGTCTTGGCTTTCGATTCATCACGCTAGCGTTCGCTGTCATCGATCCGAAGACGAACGAAATCAGCATTGCCAACGCGGGACATCTGCCTCCCGCCCGCCGTCTCGCTGACGGCCGCGTCGAATTGATCGGCATGAATGAATCCGGGATGCCGCTGGGAGTGGTCGCCGATCAGCAGTTCGAGGAGTTAGTCATTCGCCTCGAACCCAGTGAGTCGCTCGTCTTCTATACGGACGGAATTACCGAAGCGATGAACGAGGGGAGTGTCCTGTTTGGCAAGGAACGCTTGATGACGGCTCTCGCTTCATGCCAGGGAGACTCCGAGGCATTGGTGAAGTGCCTCGTCACGGCGGTTGAAAAGTTTTGTGATGCCCGTGCGCAGTTTGACGACATCTGCGTGACCGCTGTTCGACGACTCCACTAATCAAGGGACGCAACACGGTGTCCCTCGACAGCCTTCAAGTTCTCGGCGACGGTGGCCATGTCGCGCGGCGGCTCAGCCACTACGAATCGCGATCCCAGCAGTTGGAGATGGCGACCGCCGTCGAACACGCCATTGCGAATGGCGAGCATCTGATCGTGGAAGCGGGCACGGGGACCGGCAAGAGCTTCGCGTATCTCGTCCCCGCGATCCTCGCCGCGACTGCCGGTCAGGGAGAGGGAAGTCCTCGCCGCAAGGTTGTGATCTCCACGCATACGATCAGCCTTCAAGAGCAACTCATTACGAAGGACATCCCGTTTCTGAACGCGGTCCTGCCGGTGGAGTTCTCCGCCGTGTTAGTCAAAGGCCGATCGAACTACGTGAGCCTCCGCCGCCTGAAGGGGGCCGTCGAACGCTCGCATTCGCTGTTCTCACGTCCTGATGAAATGGACCACCTCAAGAACATTGTCGAGTGGTCGTCGAACACCGGGGATGGCAGCCTGTCGGACCTCTCATTCAAACCGTTGCCGCAGGTTTGGGATGAGGTTCGCAGCGAGCACGGCAACTGTTTGGGAAAGTCCTGCCCGACTTACGAGAGCTGCCTCTACTATCGCGCCCGCCGTCGCATCTGGAACGCCGACGTACTCGTAGTGAACCATGCGTTGTTCTTTGCGGACCTTGCGCTGCGTCGAGAGGGAGCGAGCGTGTTGCCCGACTACGACGTGGTTGTGTTCGATGAGGCTCACACGCTGGAACAGGTCGCCGCCGATCATCTCGGTCTCTCCGTCACCAGCGGGCAGATCGAGTACATGCTGAACAAGCTGCACAGCGACCGGACCCAAAAGGGACTGCTCGTCAAACTGCCGATCTCCAGCGTCGAAGCCTTGCAGGCACAGCATCAGGCCGAACAACTTGTTCATCGCGCCCGCCATCTCGGTCGCGATCTCTTCGAGACGCTGCGGGAGTATCAGCGGACGAGCGGTTCGAAAAACGGACGACTCCGCAAACCGCCCGACATCGTCAACGAAGTCAGTCCCGTGCTGAAGGAACTCGCCGCGCAGGTGATCGCGATCTCGAAGCCGATTCAACGCGACGACCAACGGATCGAGTTCACTGCCGCTGCCGAACGCTGCATCGGGCTGGCGAACTCATTGAACTCGTGGCTCCAGCAAACGGCCCCCGATTCGGTCTATTGGCTGGAAGTGAGTGGCCCGCAACAACAACGTGTCCGCATGGTCTCGGCTCCGGTCGATGTCGGGCCGGTCCTGCGCGACGAACTGTTCTCGAAAGTGAAGACGGCGATTCTGACCAGTGCCACGCTGGCGGTGGGCCAGCAAAGCTTCGACTTCATTCGTCAGCGACTCGGCCTGACGAAATCGAACGAGCTGAAACTCGGCAGCCCGTTCGATTACCGCAAGCAGATGAAACTGGTCCTGCCCGATGGGATGCCTGACCCGACCGAGTCCCCCGCCGATTACCTCTCCGCCGTCTGCTCGCGAATCCAAGAGTACGTCGATGCGACGAAGGGGCGCGCGTTCGTCCTCTTCACCAGCTACCAGATGCTGCGCGAGGTCGCTCGCCGGATGACGCCGTGGTTCGTCAAACACAATTACGGACTGTTCGTGCAAGGCGACGACATGCCGCGTTCATTGATGCTCGAAAAATTTCGAGCCGATCCGGCGGGAGTTCTCTTCGGAGCCGACAGTTTCTGGCAAGGAGTCGATGTTCCGGGTGACGCACTGCAAAACGTCATCATCACGAAGCTGCCGTTCAGTGTGCCGGACCAGCCGCTGCTCGAAGCGCGGCTCGAAGCGATTCGCGCCGACGGCGGCAACCCGTTCATGGACTATCAAGTCCCCGAAGCGATCATCAAGCTCAAGCAAGGAGTCGGCCGGTTGATCCGCACTCGCACCGACACCGGCCTCGTGGCGATCCTCGATCCACGCGTTCGGACCAAGCGCTACGGCCAACTGTTCCTCGACAGCCTGCCTGATGGTCTCATCGTGGCGAGTCCCTGAGGTGGCCGGAAACTACAAGCGGACTCATCCAAGCCTGACGCGCAAGCGAAAGACGCTCGCAGCAGACCCTTCGCTTGCGCATCAGGCTTCGACCCTGACGACGTACTTCCGCGAAAGTCTGAACGAGGTTTCAGAGAGGCTTGGCAGAGGTGCCTCACCCGCTTATTATCCCGCCCGCTCACAGGAGACTCGGTGAAACGAGTTTCCCGCCAGCGAGGAGAGGTGACAGAGTGGCCGATCGTGCTGGACTCGAAATCCAGTGTGGGGTCACACCCACCGAGGGTTCGAATCCCTCCCTCTCCGCTCCAACACGCTGCCCGAAGTTGCTTCCAAGTGACTTCGGGCAGCGTCGTTTTCATCGCTGTCGTGCGAGCGGCAAGAACGAAGACACCAACCCGAAGTGTGAACGAGGGCGAAGTTGATCGACGCCCTCGTTCACACTTCGGATTGGTGCCGGTAAGAGAACTCTTGCGGCTGGCCTCATCTCCGGCATTCTGTCGATTGGCAAGCTGGACCATCTGCGGCGAGTTTGTTCGTTGTTCCGGTCGTGCGGGGCATCTCTTCGGCACGACCAGATTCTGTCGCACAGCCGGCAGAACCGTCACATATTGAACAACCGCTGCGACGATGAGATATCCGCACGAGTCACGTCATTGGTTGGCGGCTTGATCGCGTTCTAGTAATGCGAGCCTGACGCCGATCGGCGAGATCGGCCACTGCCGTCGAGTAGGCCATCACAGCGGGATCGGACGTGGCCGCACGTCCTCACGGAGAGAAAGCGATGAATCAGCGAGGCCGCGAAAACCTGAGAATGTGGTTGTTGGGAGCCGCCGCGATTGGAGTCCCCTCCGCGCTGGGGCTATTCGGAACCGAGCAAATCGCGCTCGGTGACGGAAAGATTTCCCTTCTGCTGAGCAATAAGAAGGCGACCATTAAAACTGCGGCCGCAAAGCCTGCGATCTCTGTGGCCACGGAGCCGCCGCGATTGTTACCGGTTCCTGATGGCAATTCCTTTCAAATCCAGACCGTCTCCGACTCGCAGGTCTTGGCCGCGAACGGAAGGGGCGACAAGTCTGAGGTCATGAAGCAGCTCGAACTGCTCTACGAGAAGGACGGGAAAGAAATGCCCGAGCTGCAGTCGATGCAGCCCATGCCGACGGGTGGCACACCACCCGAGGTTTCTGGAGTCACGCGCCCCGGTGTTCCATCGCAGCAGACGGCACCTGTCAACTCGGGCGTCTCTCAACCTCGGATGCAGATGCCTCAGGCAAAGTACGGCAGCGGGAAACAGGCGATGCCCAGCCGATCGCCAACGGGTGTGATCCCCGCCAGTCCGCCACCTCCGGTTGCGCCCGCTCCAACACCGAGCAAGAACCCTGTGACAGGCTTCTTTAAGAAGTTGATTCCGGGAAACAAAGACGCGAAGACAACGGCCGCTCCACAGAATTACCAACCCAACGTCGCACCGACGCCGCCCAATACGCGACCACAGCCGAGGGCTGCGGAATACACACCGGCGCAGGTCTTTGCCGAGCCGACTCCCGCACCATCCGCATACTCACTGACGCCACTCAGCCAGGCACCTGCGACGCCCGTGAGTGGCACAACATCGAATCCTCAGCAACCGGGCCTGCTACCAGGGCGAAGCACTTCCGCATTGAACACGGCTCCGCGCCCTGCCAGCGCCTTTTTCGGTCTTCCGCCGTCACCGTTGGAAGTAAGTAACGCTAACGTCCCAAGCTTGGCTGCGCCCACGTCGGTCTCGTTGCCTCCGCTGCTGCCTCAACCGGTCTCCACCGCGACAGAACTGCCGCCGCTTACGGCTGAGATTGCAGAACAATCCCTCACGCTCCCGGCAGCGCCGACGAAGAGCGTTGATGCCGACAACCCATTCACAGAAATGTCCGAAGCGGAAGCAGACAGTTCTGATGGTGCCGATCCATTCACGGGTTTGACGCTCGATGAGGACAATTCTCCCAGCGCGGCTGCTAACAAGAACACCGGGGCTTCGCCCAAGAACGGACCAACCGAAGCCGGTGCGGCTGACGACCCGTTCGCGGAAGAACTGCGAAAGCTCGGCATCCTGCCTCCACTCGAGAAAGGTCCGACTTCGGAACAGTCCTCGTCGAAGTTGGTGATGCCATTGCAAGAGCCTTCAGCAGCGGATTCCCCATTACTGAGCCTGCCCTCACTGGACGGAATTGAGGACGAGGCGACTCGCCAGAAGATCTCGAAGATTCGTGAACGAGGCGGCATGAAGGGACTCAAAGGCTTCTGTCCCGTCACACTGCACGATGAGCGTGAGTTGGTCGATGCTAAGCCTGATCATCACGCCACCCATCGCGGTCAAAAGTTCCACTTCGCCAGCGTGGAAGCGATGTCGAAATTCGCCGAGGAACCGTCCCGCTATGCGCCCGCCGCCTACGGTGCCGACGTGGTCGCCTTGACGCGAGACAAGGATGTGGTCGAAGGATCACTCGACTTCGCCGCGTGGTTCAAAGGCCGGCTGTATCTGTTCGGTAGCCAGGAGGCGCATGACACTTTCGTGGCGAACCCAGTCCAGTTCGCAACTCCGGCCGGGATTGAGTGACTTCAGGCAGGCGGCCAGCCATTCCGTGACTCGGGTCGAGTTACGGAATGACTCGTTGGCTTTGGTTGTAGCCGAGTAGAGATCTCGTGGAACCGCCCGCCGAGGGCGTGCTCAGGCGTGCGATGGAATTGCGACCCCATACGCCGAGGCCGCGCACGCCTTCGGCGGGCGGTTCCACGAAGCCGCCATTGGCCGGAACTCGTAGCTCAGGTTGCTCGACTGAGATGCGTGACCAACCGCACGGCCGACGCAGGTGAGCCGCCTACGGCTACGAAATGCGTGCCAGCCGCGAGTGACATGGCACGAGTCTGAACGCCCCGATTCAGGGGCGAGGCCGGTTCTTCAGCTTCTCACTGGCGCGAGTCAGGGTCGCGCGTTCGGCGTCGGTCAGGCTGTCCGATCCCTGCTCGTGAATCTTCGCCAAGATCGTATCGACCTTGCCATCGAGATCGTCCACGTCCGGTTCGGGCTGGAAGACGCGCAGCTTACGTTGAGTCGCTCCGCGCCGCCAAGCCTTGCGCCAGTGCGAAGGATCGGCTCGCTCCCATAACCCGGCGAGATGCCAGTGGAAGTGGTGATAGCAGTAGCCGAACGCGATCCCGCTGAAGTGTGCCATCGTGTACGCGGCAACAGGCCATCCGACCTCACCTTGCATCGCTTGCAACAGCGTGTAGGCATCCAGCGCCGCGTAGATCATCAATAAGACCCAAATCTCAACGGGGATGACCCACGCAAACAGGATCTGTTCGCGAGGGAAGTGCATCGCGTAGAGCGTGAACAGCGCGAGGACAGCGGGGGTGGCACTCTCCAATGGCGTTGGCAGCGGGACTGAAGCACCGAAGGCGGTGAAGAGCGCGCCCGCCGAGAGAGCCGCGCCGAGATAGAACAGCAGCATCTCACGCGGGCCGTACATCCGCTCCAGACGCGAACCGAGAAACCAGATGCCGAGCAGATTGAACACGAGCGTGAACGGAGACTGTCGGTCGTGGCAGAACGTGTAGGTCAGCACACGCCAAACTTGGCCGCTCAGCGTGGCACTCGCGTCGAGCATGAACCATTCGTCGATCAGCGAAATGCGGCGGGCACCAAACTTGATGACCGCATCCAAGCCCGCTTCCCGCGTCAACACCGTCTGAAACAGAAACACGACAACAGTGACGATGATCAACCACCGCGTCGTCGGCGTGTCATGCGCCCATTTCGGGCCTTGTGAGCGGTCTTCTTGGAAGTAGTCTCGGTCTTCAAAGCCCATCGCGTGATCCTCGCGCTCTCACCGAAAATGCCACCGCCGCGCGGTGAGACACAGCTCGCGGTCGCGCGGCGGAAATGGGGCGTCTTGTCTTGAGCCAGTCCACACCAACCCGCAGCGTGAGCGAGGAGCGGCTGTTCGATGTCCTAGCCGACCTCCTCGCTCACGCTGCGAGTTGGTGTGGACTGGCGCCGATTACGGATTGTTGGCGGCCTGAACCTTCTCCGGCTGTGGCAGCTTGTCGGTCAACTCGACGTTCAATGCCTTCAGACGATCGACATCCGTTTGCACGGTTCTCAACTTGCGACGCAGGTCATCGACCTTGGTCAGAACTTGATTCCGCGACTCTTCCACTTGCTCGACCGCCGCGACCAAGCCTTCCCGGTGTTCGACGGCATCCGCTGCGTTCTTTGAGAGCTGGTCGCCACCCACCAATTCGGCCTCACGCAGTTTGAGTTGCTCTTGGGACTGAGCCACCAGTTTCGTCTGCACGTCTTGCGACCGACGCCACACGGCGAGATCGTCTTCGCGTTGGCTCAAGAGCAGAATCTGCTTGTCAAAGTTCTGCTGATAGGCCGACGGCAGTTGATTTCGCCAGCGCCACTTGGAACTTTGCCATGTCGCACCATCTTGGTTCCGCACCTTCCAGTTCGGCGTCAATTGAGATTGGACATCTCGCGCGGTCGCAACGGTGAAGTCACCGCGATAGACGACGCTGTTGTCGGGCAGAACCTCAAACCCATAGACCACTTTTTTCTCGGTGATGCCGCTGTTAGTACCGAGGTCCACGACCAGTGCCCCCTGAGCCTGCACGGTCGTCGGAACGGGTGGAGACGAGTTGCCCCACAGTTCCAATGCGCGGAACCGGTCCCCTTCCAGGGCATCGAGTTGCTCCTGCAACTCGGCCAGTTTTGGCACGAGTGCGCGGTACTCCTCACGGGCGACGGACGCCTTCTTGGTCCAGCCGTTGCGAACCTGAATGAGCTTGGAAGTCAGCATCGTCGCCGCCACTGCGGCCACGACCACCAACCAGATACCGACTTTTCCCATCGTATGCATTGCAAGGCCCTCGTCATCCCGAGACCCGAAACCACCGCCGCTTCTATCGACCCAAGACCGACACCGGCGACAGGTCATTCCCCCCTCGGCCCGCCCAACAAGATCATCGCTCGCCGAAGATTCCATCTGTCCGAGTCGCCAGCGTGACGGGCAACTGACACAACCGTCACGACCATATTAACCCGCAGCGTGAGCAAGGACTGGCGACTCAAGCCGCTCGCGGTTGCACCAGAGATAACTCGCTGTCGGCACCGGTCCTGTGCGGTGGGATGATAAGAGTCGCCAAAGAGCAGGGTCAAGGAGTTGCTGTCGTCGCCCCACAAGATCGTTCGGTTCGACAACGGCCTCGACCACTGATACGGTCTCAGCCGATGAAGGTGGTCTGCGTTCCGAGGTATCGAGGCGAATGAGTATGACGAGACTTCGCCGATTGGCGGCCACCGGCCTGTTGCTGCTGCTCGCCGGATGCGATGCGGCGAGTGTCGTCGTTGAGGTGTCGAAACCGCTGGCGAGCGAAAAGTTCGCTCCTGTCGCCGCAACCACCAAGCCGGTTGCCGATGTGGAGATTCATCGCTCGACAAAGCTGCCCGATCGAATCTTGCTGACGTGGATGAGCGATCCGGCTTGGTCTCAAGCCGTCACATGGCGCACGGATTCGTCGGTCACGGTGGGCCTCGCGGAAGTGGCCGTTGCCGAAGACAACGCCTCGTTCGTGAAGCGTGCCCGACAACTCAAAGCGAAGACGACGCCGTTTCACAGCAACTTGTCCCTCGCCCACTATCACTCGGTCGAGTTCACCGCGCTGTCGCCTCGGACCAAGTACGCCTACCGTGTGGGAGACGGCACTAACTGGAGCGAGTGGTTTCACTTCACGACCGCCAGCGATCAGCCGGAACCGTTTTCGTTCGTCTACTTCGGCGATGCTCAGAACGATGTGAAGTCGCTCTGGTCGCGTGTCATTCGCGAATCGTTCGTGAACGCACCGAATGCCCGTTTCCTGCTTCATGCCGGCGATCTGATCAACCACGCCAATAACGACGCTCACTGGGGCGAATGGTTTCAGGCGGGAGGCTGGTTGAACGGCATGATTCCCAGCGTTCCGACTCCCGGCAATCACGAGTACGTGAACATCGGGATCGAGACCTCGCCACCCGACGCCACATTGCCGTTCAATGTGAACGTGAAGCCGACGCTCAGCCAGCACTGGCGACCGCAGTTCGCGCTCCCCGAGCACGGCCCGCCGGGACTCGAAGAGACCGCCTATTTCCTCGACTATCAGGGTGTGCGGATCGTCTCGCTCAACTCGAACGAGAAGCAGGTCGAGCAGGCGGCGTGGCTCGACAAGGTGCTGGCCGAGAACCCCGGTCGCTGGAGCATCCTGACGTTTCATCATCCGATCTATTCGTCGGCCAAGTCGCGCGACAACGTGAAGCTGCGAGCCGCCTGGCAACCGATCATCGACAAGCACAAGGTCGATCTCGTGCTGCAAGGCCACGACCACACCTATGCCCGCTCGGGCCTGACCACGGCCGCGACGATCGCCGCGGCCGAGAAGATCGAGGCCGAAAAGAATGCTGTGCCAGAAGTCACTCGCCGAAATGCTGGCGGCACCATCTACGTCGTCTCCGTCAGCGGCCCGAAGATGTACGACCTCGGCCGACCGGTGCGGATCGAGTTCCACCGCGTCGCCGAAGACACGCAACTCTTCCAAGTCATCACCATCGACGGCGATGAACTTCGTTACGTCGCCCGCACCGCCACCAGCCAACTCTACGACGCCTTCACGCTCAAGAAACGCGACGGCCAACCGAACGAACTGATCGAACAAGTCCCTGACGCACCGCAACGAGTTCGCAAGCCGACTGCATCGCCATGACCAACTCGTGAAACATGCCTCGAAAACCGCCCCGTAGGGTGAACGCCTCGTCCGTCCGATTTCACACGGACGGACGAGGCGTCCATCCTACGGTTGATCCCCTACGCCCTTTGGGAATTGCTTCATGCCCGCCAGCAAATCACTCGACGAAAAGCTCCGTTCGATCCATGCAGATCCGTCCGGATCGAAGGAGTTCATCATCGCGGATGCCAAGGACGCCGACATGGCGTTCGGAATGTCCGCGCCGGGGACCACGACTGCTCCGTCTTCACGTCCGAAGAGCGGTGCCAACGGTGGTTCGCCCGAGAGCCACGCGAGCGAGGTCCGGCTCAAGACGCTTGCCGAGTATCGCGATCAGATTCGGCAGGTCATCGATCAAGGAGTCGTCGATATCGTCCTGATGTCGGCCAGCACGAGTGACCAACTCGCGGTGCAAGAGAAGCTGTTCGAGAACTCGCGCATCACTCCCGCCGCGCGAGCCAACGACGCCAGCGATGTCCATCTGCCGCGCGGCGGCAAGGTTCATGCCGAGCCAGCTCGCCCCTTTCGCACGGCGCATCTCGACCACATGCAGTGCGGGCATCTCGACTGCGCCCCGGACGAACGACTCATTGGCTCGAATCTCGGCCTGTACTCGGTGACGTTCCTCAACGATCAAACGCGCGACTTGGAAACGCTGCAACGCTACAAGGAATTCCGTGAAGAGGCCGAGCGAGTCGGCTTTCGTCACTTCCTCGAAGTGTTCGACCCGAACGTGGCGAATGTCGTCCCTCCCGACACGCTACCGGGGTTCATCAACGACTTGATCGCGCGGACGCTGGCCGGTGTGCCACGCGCTGGCCGGCCGGTGTTTTTGAAGATCGTCTACCACGGGCCGCAAGCGATGGAAGAGCTGGTTCAGTACGACCCGCATCTCGTCGTGGGCGTCCTTGGCGGCGCGGCGGGGACGACACTCGATGCCTTCCAACTGCTGCATCAGTCCAAAAAGTACGGCGGCCGCGCGGCGTTGTTCGGCCGCAAGATCAACAGCGCCGAGAACCAGCTCGCGTTCATCGAGTTTCTGCGCCTGATCGCCGACGGAGTGATCGAACCCGAAGAAGCGGTGCGGGCGTACCATAGCGTCCTCTCTAAATTGGGTGTCGCGCCGCATAGACCGCTCGACGTGGACCTGACTCTGCAAACCAACGTGATGAGCTACGGTGGCAGCGGCACGACGATCAGCATCCCCGCCGCCGCACCGACCAACGGTGCGGCTTCCAAATCGAACACGCCACAAAAGCCAACGCCACTCGACAAGCCCGATTTCGCCAAGATGTCGCCCGATGAACGGCTGGCCTACCACCGCGAACGGTTGCGTCGCGCGTTGGGATGAGACCGATCAGTCTGCTAGGGCCATCTCGCTTTTTCATTGTAGGGTGGGACAAGCTCGCTTCGAGCGCCGGCTCACCATCGTGTAATCACTGGAAATTAGGGTGGGCCGGCGCGGCGAAGCGCCACTGGTCCCACTCTACATTCAGCCCAACTTCAAAAAGACATTGGCCCAGCTCGGTCTGACTTCGCGTCTGGCGAAACGGAAACATGGAACATAGACTCCGCCCGCTGTCGCGAAGGGATTGAGTCACAGGAGAGGGAGCGATGAAGAACCACTCGGAAGGATTCCGCGTCTGCCGCACGCTGTGGCGCGAGGTGTTTCAGATCGTCACGTTGGTTGCGGTGCTGACGCTGACGGTGCCGTCTAGTCCCACGGCGACCGCGCAAGATACAGCGACCACCGTTTCCAAGCCGAAGGTGGCCGCTGATGGACTCCCACTGGCCAAGCCGAAGGGTATTCCCCGTGATCCGGTGGAAGTGTTTCTCGCTCTCGGCCCGCTCATGTATCCGCTCGGCCTGTGTTCGATCGTATTGGTCTGGTTCTCGATCGAACGGCTGGTCGTGTTGCGACGTGGACGTGTCATCCCGCGTCCGTTCGTGAAGCGTTTTTTTGAACACCTTGCCGAAGGCAAGCTCGACCCCAAATCGGCGACGAAGCTGTGCGAAGAGAACGGTAGCCCGATCGCATTCATCTTCGCGCACGGCATCCGCAAGTGGGGCAAGAGCAGTGTCGAGGTTGAGCAGGCGGTCATCGACGGTGGCGAGCGACAGGTCAGTCAGCTTCGCAAGCACCTGCGGGTTATCAACGGCGTCGCGAACATTTCGACACTGCTGGGCCTGCTCGGCACGGTCGTCGGCATGATCATTTCCTTCAATCAGATCGCGACCAATGCCGCGATGGGGAAGTCCGAGGAACTGGCACAGGGCATCGGTCTCGCCCTGCTGGCCACGGCCGTGGGACTGATGATCGCGATCCCCGCCATCATCATGTACATGTACCTCTCGGGGCGAATCGACACGCTGGTGATTGAGATGGATGAACTGGCTCAAACGCTGGTCGATAGCATCTCCGCCGAAGGGATCGCCGAACAGGCCCGCTCGGCCGCGCGTCCTGCGACCGGAACCAAAACCGGCATCGACACCCGCAAGTAAGAACCAGTCCAAGAACAGCACCAACCCGAAGCGTGAGCGAGGACGAGGGTCGAGCGACATGCGTCTTCGCTCACGCTTCGGGTTGGTGTCGTTCAAAACACGGCGTAATTCTTGGACCAGTCCTAAGGAGGGCGGCAACATTGCGCCGCCCCGATTGGAGTCCGCGCGTCGTTACTGGATCGCCTTTTCAGACGCTGCGGCCTTCGGCTTGGAAATCAGTCCCGCCTGTTGAAGCATGACCACAACGGCGGCATCCGTGGCCGCGCCTCCCGCTGCCGGGCCGACATTGGACGCGGCCATGAAAGCCATGTTCTTCTTCGGGGCGAGCCACGTCACCGCGAACCAGTGTGTGTTCGAGCCGTTGTGCATGAGGACTTGTCCACCGGCCCACGGACGATCGGCCACGATCCAGCCGAGAGCGTATTCATCCTTGTCGTTGCCACGTCGCGCGTGCAGCTTCTGGAAGGATTCTTGTTTGAGCAACCGGCTCTCACCGCGCGCCGCCTGCAAATGGAGGGTGACGAATTTCGACCAGTCGGCCATCGAGCAATGAACCGTTCCGGCCGGTCCCAACCCGCGTGGGTTGTCGGCTTGAGGCCCCGGTGGGAGCGAGTTCCCGAAGAGGCCGTGTCCGCGCGGTTGATCGACAACATCGGCCGATCCTGGCGGACCGAACCCCGCCGACTTCATCCCGAGCGGCTCGAACAGCTCTTCACGCATGAGTGTCTCCCACTCCTTGTCCGACGCGCGTTCGGCCATCATCCCCGCGAGCATGAACCCGAAATTCGAGTACAAGTATTTTGTGTCGGGCTTGTGTTCGAGCGGCTTTTCCAAAATGCCGTCTGTGACGAGCAGCTCGCGCGCCGCCCTGCCCTCACCGCTGGCGAGCATCTTCCGCATGACCGTCGTCGGCGGGTTGGCGGGCAATCCCGCGCGATGCGACAAGAGTTGTTCGAGTGTCACGGCGTGCAGGTCCTTGTGAATCCGTTCAAGATCCTTCGCGAGCGACTCGCCCACCGTCATCTCCCACCGTAACAGCCCCTTCTCAACTAGCCTCGCACACACCGTCGCCGTCATCGCCTTCGTACAGGAGCCGAGATGCCACAGGTCATCGACCGTCACCCGCTCCTCATGTCCGTTCGCTCTGATCCCCGTCGCCCCCAACTTAGTGAGCCGATCCCCTTCGATCACCGCCACCGCCAGACCATGTACCTGGTGCTGCTTGGCCACCGCGACCAGATCGGCCGACACGTCCGTCGGCTCGGCGGCGTTGAGCGACGTTGCGAGCAGTGACCACACCGCAACGAGGCTGTAGCTCACGCGGCCGAGAGTGAAATTCTTCTGAGCGGGGTGGCGTAAGCCCCCCGGTTCTTGGGCGTCAACCTGCTTGCAAAGAGCCTGGGGGCTGACGCCACCCCGCTCAGATGTTTCATCAACCACTACTTCGGCAACGACGGCACGATGTGTCGCCGTGTGAGGCTGCTCTCGGTGTCTGGCGATGGTGTGCGTCATCGGTTGTTTCTCCCCGGAAGTTCCTCGCAGCGCCCCGCCCCCCAATCAATCTGAGCCTGCGAACGAGGGAAGGACCGCGATGGGATCGGACGTTAGCCCGCGTGGGCGTGAGTGCCAAGTCGAGCGGCTCTGTCTATACTCTCGCCCTCGCTGAATCCGCCTGTGGCGACTCAAGCCGCCGTTTGCCCGCCCTGTTCCTGCCGAGTGCGATCCGTTTCCGATGGCTCACGAATTTCTCACCGACTTTTTGGCGAAGCTGCAAGATGCGGGGGAGCTGGTGCGCGTGGCGGCTCCCGTCGATGCGGCTTTGGAATTGTCGGCCATCGTCGAGCGAGTCACTCGGGCTGAGGACGGCGGACCGGCACTCTTCTTTGAGAATGTGAAGAACAGCCCGATCCCGGTCGTCGCGAATCTTTTGGGAAGTCGGCGGCGGCTGTGTCTTGCGTTGGGAGTCGATTCGCTCGATCAAGCCTCGTCGGCGATGGACCGGTTGTTGAACGGTGAGACTGCGACGGGATGGCTCGACGCACTGAAGCTGACCGCGCCCGCTTCGGCCTCGAACCGCTTCGCTCCGCGCGTCATCAAGACGGCCGTCTGTCAGCAGGTTGTCAAACTCGGACGCGATGTGAACCTGTGGGACTTGCCCGTCCCGCGCTGCTGGCCGGACGAAGCCAACCCCACATTGACAGCCGCTCAAACATTGACGCGCCATCCCCTGACGAACGTCGAGCATTGGGGAAGTTACCCGCTGCAAGTCATCGGCCCGCGCGAAGTCGTGCCGCACTGGCACCGGCAGCACGAGGGCTATCGTCACTGGCAAACGGCGGTGCGCGAACGGAAGCAGCTTCCGGTCGCGATGTCGCTCGGCGGCGATCCGTTGCTCGGACTGATGGCCTCCGCGCCGCTGTTGCCGGGGCTTGATCGCGGCCTCTTCGGCGGACTGCTGCGTGGCGCGAGTCTCGACTTGGTGCGAGGTCGTTCGGTGGAACTCGACGTTCCCGCCGGTGCCGAGATCATCATCGAGGGTTACATCGATCATGCCGCCACACCGCAAATGGCACCGTCCATCGCGAGTGACTCCGGCCACTATTCGCTTCCCGAAGAGTTGCCTGTCATTCAAGTGACGGCCGTCACACATCGTGCCAACCCGGTCTTGCCCGTCGTCATCGCGAGTCGTCCGCCGAACGAATCGTCGTGGATGTCGCTCGCTCTCGACCGACTCTTCCTGCCGCTCGTACAGCGGTTGATCCCCGAGGTCGTCGATTGGCACCGGCCGTTCTCCGGTGGGAGCCGTCACATTCTCTTCGTCAGCATTCGGAAGGACGCGCCGCACCAAGCCCGTCGCGTGTTGAACGCGCTGTGGGGCGCGACCGCGTTCGGGTCGAGCAAGCTCACCGTCGTCGTCGATGCTGACGTGAACGTGCAGCGCGAGGCGGACGTGTGGTTCGCGGTTGGCTCGCACACGCATCCGGGTCGCGACCTGATCTTCAATCCGGGTTCAACGCAGATGGACGACCATGCCGCTCCGGTGCGCGGCATCGGTCACGCGGTGGGCCTCGACGCGACAAGAAAGTTCACAGACGAAGGCCATCCTCGCGCGTGGCCGCTCCCACTACAACACTCCGAAGAATTGAGTACCTCGGTCGCCGAACGCTGGTCCGAACTGGGACTCGGCGGCCAGCATTAATCCTCAAACAAGCGACCCCACCGAACTTGCCCCGGTGGCTCGCGGGTCTTTGCATTACTTGCTTCGCCGATTCGAGTGATTGAGCAAGTAGAGCAAAGACCTGTTTCCACCGGGGCAAGCCCGGTGGGGTGAGTCTCTGTATTGAAACTTGTAACCACCATTACTCGACCACGATCCTCCCTCTGGCTTACTGCCAACAGCTCAAAGCTAGCCGCTTTCCCATGACTTCCACCCTTCCCGTCGATAAGTCCGAAGCCCGTGTCCGCCAGATGTTCGGCGAGATCGCCGGGCGTTACGACCTGATGAACCACGTCCTCTCGGGTGGGACCGATGTCTATTGGCGTTGGCGAACGGTGCGCGCTGTTGCGCCGAGTGGAGCGGCTCCGATCTTGGATGTTTGCACCGGGACGGGTGATCTCGCGCTGGCTTACTGGAAGGCGGGGCGAGGCCAAGTCGCCATCGAAGCGACCGACTTCACGCCCGAGATGCTGCGATTGGCCGAGACCAAGCGAGACCGTCAGTTCGGTAAACAAATCGCCGGGGGAGCCGCCTCGCTGAACTTCACCGAAGCCGACACCCAGGCTCTTCCGTTTGAAGACGACCGGTTTCAAATCGTCTCCGTCGCGTTTGGTCTGCGCAACGTCACCGATACCGAACGCGGGCTGTGCGAGATGGTGCGCGTCTGTCAGCCGGGAGGCCGCGTTGCCGTGTTGGAGTTCTCGATGCCAACGAACCCGCTGTTCGGCTGGGTCTATCGCAACTACTTCAAATACGTGCTGCCGCGCATCGGGCAGCTCTTCGCCAAGAATCGCCAATCGGCCTACAACTATCTCCCCGAATCAGTCTCTCAATTTCCCTACGGCCAAGCACTCGCCGACAAGATGCAGGCGTGCGGACTGTCGAGCGTGACGTTTACACCGCTGACGTTCGGCATCGCGACGCTGTATGTGGGAAGGAAGCAGGAGTCAGGAAACAGGAGTCAGCAAGCAGGGAGGGAAGAAACAGTATGAGACTCAGGAGTCACGAACGGATGCGCTGGCGTGTGTGCCGAATCCACAGAACAGCAACCCACTAAGGCGAGCGGCAAGACTTGATTTACCCAAAGTAGACGTGTCACTCCGTGACACGAACCACTCCCACCACGGAGTGTCTGGCATACTCTCTCTCTTGCCGGTCGCCTAAAACCATCCTGCCTCCTGATCCCTGACTTTAGTCCCCTGACTTCTACTCCTTGTCCCCTTCTTCCGAGCCTCCCGCATGTCCAATCTCGTTGTCGCGATGACCGGTGCCAGTGGTTCTGCTTACGCACTGCGGTTGCTTGAAGTTCTCGTCGCTTCGGGGCGAACCGTGCATCTCACGATCAGCCCAGCGGCAGTCGAAGTCCTGAAGCAGGAACTGAGCCTGACCGTCGATCTGAACAATTTCGATCCGCAGCAGCTTCTCCCGACGGAAGAGCAAATTGCGCACGACAGTAAGCTGAAGATGCTTCAACCCAGCGGCGACGTGGGTTATGCCGCCAGTTCGATCTTCAGCGAGAGCGAAGTGATGACAGGCAAGATCGTTTATCACCACTACCGCAACTTTTCTTCGGGAATCGCCAGCGGGTCGTTCCTGACCGAAGGGATGGTGATCTGCCCTTGCTCGATGGGAACGCTGGCCAGTGTGGCGAACGGTCAGTCGCAGAACCTCATTCACCGCGCGGCCGATGTTCATTTGAAGGAGCGCCGCAAACTGGTCGTCGTTCCCCGTGAGACGCCGCTCAGCGTGATCGCGCTCGACAACATGAAACGTCTGGCTGAAGCAGGAGCCACAATCCTCCCCGCGATGCCTGGCTTCTACCACGCCCCGCAGACGATCCACGACCTGATCGACTTCATCGTCGCCCGCATCTGCGACCAACTCGGCGTGAAGAACGAACTGATGAAACGCTGGGGGAGCAAACCGGAAGCGTGACCGCAGGACGTTTGGCAGCGGTGGAGTGATGTGTTAAGAAACCGCCCGTGATTTGTGCGCATTTTCAGAGCCGATCCAAGAACCTCTCTCGCCGCAAAACCGGAGCGAAGGGTGAATTTGCGGATCGGCTGTTCATCAAGATGTAACCAACACAAATCCAGATTAGGTGAGCCGGGCGGCGTAAGCCCTCGGATTCTTAGCTGCAATTTTGAGAGTCCGGGTCCTTACGCCGCCCGGCTCACCACTTCTGTCGACAACGTTTATCAAGGCCGCGCTGGACGATGCACATTCGCGATGGGATTCTGGGACCGGAAGTTTGCGTGGCGGCGGCGGTCGTCAGCGCGTGTGCCGTGGCGTACTCGCTGCGGCGGTTGCGAGTCGATCTCGAAGATCGAGCCGTTCCGCTGACGGGAATGATGGCGGCCATCGTCTTCGCGGCGCAGATGGTCAACTTCCCGTTACTTGGTCTGCCGGTGTCGGGGCATCTGCTGGGAGGCGTCCTCGCGGCGGTGATGCTCGGGCCGTGGGCGGGATGTTTGGCGATCTCGCTCGTGCTGATTGTGCAAGCGGTGCTGTTCAGCGACGGCGGGCTGCTGTCTCTCGGCGCGAATGTGTTCAACATGGGCGTGGTTGGAGCGTGGGGTGGACACGCGGTGTATGCCGCACTGCGGCGGTGTCTTGGCACGAGCGTGACGGCTACGGTGTCGTCAGCAGCGGTGGCAGCGTGGTTGTCGGTGCTGGCGGCTGCGGCGCTGTTCTGCTTCGAGTTCGGATTGTCCTCACACGCGAGCGGCTTCGATCCGAGCGGCGTCTTCACGCTGATGGTCGTTTATCACGCGCTGATTGGAATTGGCGAAGCGCTCATCACCGGCGCGGTCTTGGCGTTCGTCCTCTCGCGCCGTGCTGATCTGATTCCCGCGCCGACTCCCCTCCCTGCGGTTCGCGCGGTGGGCCAATTCGGTACGGCGGGACTCGTCGCCGCACTGGCTGTCGCTGCGTTGCTCGCTCCCTTCAAGAGCGAGCTTCCCGATGGACTCGACGCCGTTTCACAGCAACTCGGTTTCGCATCGTTGGAGACCGAACGACCGCCGCTGTTGCTCGATGATTACGCGATTCCACTGCCGGTCGAAGGCTGGTGGTCGGTGTCGTTGGCGGGAATGCTCGGGACGGCGGTCGTGTTTGTGGGAGCCGTGCTGCTGGCGCGCGCCGTTCGCTGGAACACGACTCCGCTGACGTTGGCGGACAACACCGATGTCTGACTCTTGCTCGCCCGACGCAGGGGCGACTGCATCCGACACGTCGCTCTGTCACGGGTTGCCTGCGGACGCGAAGTTGTTTCTGACGCTGCTGGTCGTCGTAGTCTCCGGCCTGATTCCGCTCGAACACTGGCCCGCGCAGGGACTGCTGTTGGTCGCCGTTTTCATGGCGTTGAGTCTCGCGGGAGTCACCGTGCGGTATCTCGCGCGACGGCTCGCGCTGTTTCTTCCGGCGCTGTTTGTGTTCGGCCTTTCCATCCCCGTGGCCAGTGCAGAGGGCCTCGCGTGGAACTGGGCGTTGTCGCTCTGGCTGCGTTGCACGGTGTCGTTCTTGGCCGGGCTGTGGCTGATCCACGTCCTGCCGTTGCGTGAGCTACTCAGCGTGTTGAGACGCTGGCACTGTCCCGTGGTTCTGATTGCCATGATCGGTTTCATGTACCGGTACGTCTTCATTCTGTGGGACGAATTGCGGCGGCTCCGTTCTGCGCGCGACGCCCGCGATTTCGGCGGCGCCTCGACGTGGCGAGAGTGGACGATCAGCGCTCAACTCATTGGCCTGCTGTTGCTGCGCGCGATGGAGCGGGCCGAGCGAACGCATCGCGCGATGCTGGCCCGTGGTTGGGATGGCTCGATCCGCAGTTTGGATGATGATCGGTAATTCGCGCACCGTGGAGAGTCCCCTCGAATGACCGAGCCTGCGATTTTGGAACTGCGTTGTCTTTCATTTCGATACCCGAATGGTCGCTTGGCCTTGCGCGACATCTCGTGCCGGGTTGCCTCCCGCGAGCGTGTCGCGGTGGTGGGACCGAGCGGCGCGGGGAAGTCCACGCTGCTCATGCACTGCAACGGACTGTTGCCCTCTCCGCCAGTCCAACAAGACGGTGAGGCTCAAGTCTTCGTGAACGGCATCGCCGTAACGAAGCCGCATCTGCGCGAGACGCGCCGTCAGGTCGGGTTCTTGTTTCAAGACCCCGATGACCAACTGTTCTGTCCGACCGTGCGCGACGACGTGGCCTTCGGGCCGCTCAATCTGGGACTCGATCAGCACGAGGTTTTGGCGCGGGTCGAACGTGGTCTGGCTTCCGTTGGAATGAGTGGCTTCACAGCCAGAAACCCTGCGGAACTGAGTACCGGCGAGCGGAAGCGAGTCTGTCTGGCGGGCGTCTTCGCATGCGAGCCGTCGGTGCTGGTTCTCGATGAACCGACGAGTAACCTCGACCCGCGAGCCCGCCGACAACTGCTCACCATTCTGCGAGCCTTCGCGGGAACGCTCCTCGTCGCTACGCACGACCTCGACTTTGTGATCGACCTGTGCGACCGAGTCCTCGTGCTGGACGACGGCCAAGTCCAAGCCGACGGTCCCACCGAACGCATTCTTTCCGATCCGCTCATCATGGACCGTCACGGTTTGGAAGTGCCGTGGCGGCTGCGCGGACGGTGAGATCCTCAATTAAGACTGATCGAAGTCGCTTTCCCTCCGGTTCGGATTGCGCACCATGGATCACTAGCCCGCCGCGCGAGCGAGGGCTTCGCTTTCAGAGGCTAATCGAAAAGAAACACTTGTTCTCAGGGTGCCACGGTCACGGCTTTGTGTGGCCGTGCTTTGGTCGTCGCGAAGCCACGGTCACGCAAGGCCGTGGCCGTGGCACTCAAAACACAATCGCAGCCAACCACGGTCACGGACGGCCTCTAACGCGACGCCCTCGCTTGCGCGTCGGGCTGGTTGACCTCACTGGATAAATCCGTCCAGCACGCGCGCGAACGCGGCGTAGGTGCCAGCATCGAACAGGACGAACCTCACGATGAGTGGATCGGGATGAGTGAGCAGGAAGGTCCGCGTTTCATCGAGCGCATTCTCGGCAGCCAGATCGACGGGAAACCGGTACGCGCCGGTGCTGAGCGCGGGGAATGCGATGCTCGCGCAGTCGTGCTTCGCGGCGAGCTGCAATGACCGGCGATGTGCCGAACGGAGCAGGTCGGCTTCTTGTTCGCGACCGCCGCGCCAGATCGGGCCGACCGCGTGAAAGAGAAACTTCACGGTGAGCTTTCCCGCGCCGGTGGCCACCGCGTCACCGGTCGGACAGCCGAGCGGATAGCGCGTTCGCGTCTCTTCCATCACGGTTGGTCCGGCCGCGCGATGAATGGCTCCGTCCACACCACCCCCTCCCGCCAGTTGCGCGTTCGCCGCGTTGACGATCGCATCGACTTGCTGTTGAGCAATGTCTCCCGGAACGAGTTCGATGCGACTGATTCCGAAGTGAACTTTCATGAGGGGGCCTCAATGGGGAGCGAGGAGCGAGCGGTGAGTGTTTCATATCTCACACGGGACAACGCGACAGGGTTCCGAGTCGGGTGGCGTTAGCCCTCGCGCGGCGGTGAGTGAGAGGATTCTGAGCGGGCTGACGCCGCCCCGCTCAGAGGTCTCATCACGGACCGCGCGAGGTGTTGCCGAATTGCATCAGCGATGCCGTGGCGCTGGCAACGCGGTCAACCGGTGATGAACTCGCGGGTTGCGTTCGTTGCTGCCAGCCAGCCTCTCGAATGACGTGGCCTTTCGTCAACACCGGTCTGTTGTCGGTGACAACGCTTCCGGACGAAATGTTCAGCCCACAAAAAAAACTCTAACTCCATCAGGCTTGGTGTTTGTGTCGCTTTGCTGAGTGGCCGTGTCAAGAAATGCAGACGCCTCGGCAACCGTGGCATTCAGTCTGCTTTACAAGCCAAACATTCTGCGAGCGACCGCGACCAGACGACGGACTCGCAACACACAGTGTTTCCAGAATGGACAACTGCCATGACTGCTCTCACCGCCCGCCTGATCCATGACGAAGACGGCTTCATCGTCTCCGCCGAACTCGTGCTGATCGCCACTGTCGGCCTCCTCGCGATGGTCGTGGGACTCTCCGAAGTCGCCCTGAACATCAACAACGAACTCGAAGACATCGGCTCGGCGTTCGGCTCCGTCAACCAAAGCTTCTTGGTTCGTGGTTCACGCGGTCATCAAGGAAGTGGCGAAGGTGGCCGCTTTCAAGACAGCGGCGACTACTGCGATCGCTCCGGCAACATTAGTCCGGGCAGCCCCTCCCAGGGAGAGAACTGATGGTTCATCGGGGAGATGCGTGCTGAGGGTTGAGAGAGTGTGGACCTGCCGTTGTGATTAGGGGTTAGGAAAGAATCCACCAGATCACAGGAGTCGGCATGTCCACGAGTTTGTTGTATCACAC
>Ga0114966_10000422_pt1 | contig 41615 bp, 43 predicted proteins | sample M_130207_XF_Meta_FD_87029 | JGI IMG/M metagenome (GOLD analysis project Ga0114966, IMG submission 87029) | Freshwater microbial communities from Lake Montjoie, Canada to study carbon cycling - M_130207_XF_MetaG | ecosystem: Environmental > Aquatic > Freshwater > Lake | place: Lake Montjoie... | reverse complement strand
GCCCAAGCTTTATCACCTTTTTTATAAGGTACAGAACCCTCATATCTTCCAGGAACTGCTACATAACGCAAAGCTTTTGTAGCGCCTACTTCAGAACTAAAGAATCCCCATAAGGTTAATTCTTTGAACATCGTAAAATAGTGCTTTTGCTCATCGGGCTTTTTATCTTTTTGATAGGCTGCGGCTTCTTTGTCCAAGGCCACTAATAAATCGTGACGTTGCGCAGCAGTCGCTTCCATAAAGGATTTGCCATTTGCCTTGGTAGATGCTTCATTTAATTTTGTAAACCCAGCCATAAAAGTAATTTGGTCTTTTGCTTCATAACAATCATTTACAATCACTGTCATAAACTCGCCCACTTTTGCTTCTTTGGCGCCAGGCGTATTCGTGGCTGGTAAAATGGTTTCTGCAATTTCATTAAAAAATGTAATATCCTCTTTGGAGAAACTTAAACCTGGAGTAGCACTAGTACAGCCAGATAAAAAAGCTTCTGCGCCTAAAACAGTTCCCCCCATGATAAGGGCAACTCTTGATAAGGCTTCTCTTCTGTTCATCATAAAATAGTAATTAAAATTTATAAATTATAAGTTTCCTTTTTTCAACTCATTCACTGCAAATTCTGCAGCTCTTGCAGTAAATGCCATATAAGTTAAAGATGGATTTACGCAAGATGAACTTGCCATAAAAGAACCATCAGTTACAAATACATTAGGCGCATCCCACATTTGGTTATTGCCGTTAAGTACAGAAGTTTTTGGATCCTTACCCATACGAGCCGTACCCATTTCATGTATGCCTCTTCCTGGAGTGCCGTCACCATCATGCGCCTTTACATTTTTAACACCCACTTTTTCTAACATTTCTTGCGCATCAGCAAAAATATCTTTGCGCATTTTTTTCTCATTCTCTTTTAATTCGCAATCTATATTTAAAACATTCAAACCCCATTTGTCTTTTACGGTTTTATCCAAGGTAATTTTATTGGTAGGATCTGGTAACATTTCTCCAAAACCACCCATGCCCATGGTCCAGCCACCTGGTTCTGATAGGTTGTCTTTGAATTCACCACCAATTGAAAATTCAGCCACCTCATGTTTCCAACCTTGTCGAGTACCACCACCTTGATAACCAAAGCCACGAACATAATCACGCTTATCATCCCCCACATTTCTAAAACGTGGGATATAAAAACCATTGGCACGACGACCAAAAGTGTATTTATCTTCATATCCTTCAACAGTGCCTGAAGCACCAATACCTAAATGATGATCCATTAAGTTCTTTCCTAAAGCGTCACTACTACTTCCTAATCCACCTTCCCAAACATCAGTAGCAGAATTCATTAACAACCAAGTACTATTTAAAGTAGAAGCGTTAACAAAAATTATTTTTGCTTTGTATTCAATCGTTTTATTGGTTTCTGCATCTAGCACAGTTACGCCTGTAGCACGTTTTTTATCTTTGTCGTAATTTATTTCAGTCACAATACTCCATGGTCGTAGCGTTAAATTACCCGTAGCCATTGCAGCAGGCAAAGTAGAGGATTGCGTACTAAAGTAACCGCCAAAAGGACAACCTAACCAACATTTATTTCTAAATTGACAGCCAGGGCGACCTTCATGAGGAACTGTAATAATTGCAGTGCGTCCAATAATTAAATGACGTGAGCCTTTATATACTTCTTTTAATCTTGCAGCAACATCTTTCTCCACACAGGTTAAATCCATGGCAGGTAAAAATTGACCATCAGGTAAGACAGCTAAGCCATCGCGATTACCACTGATGCCTGCAAATTTTTCTACATAGTCATACCATGGTTCAATATCTTTATAACGAACGGGCCAATCTACTCCATGACCATCTTTAGCATTGGCTTCAAAATCTAAATCAGACCAACGATAACTTTGACGACCCCAAGTTAAAGAACGGCCTCCTACTTGATAGCCTCTAAACCAATCAAATCTCTTTGTTTCAACATAAGGAGAATCCTTGTCAGAACACCAATAATCTAAATTGGTTTCATTTAAAGGATAGTCACGTTTTAAAGCAGGATAATCTTTAATCATCTGTTGCGTACGGGTGCCGCGATGAGGAAAATCCCATGTTTCTTTATTGGCGTTGACATAATCTTTAATGTGCTCGATATTTCTACCTCGCTCTAACATTAAAACTTTTAAGCCTTTTTGAGTTAGCTCTTTAGCAGCCCATCCGCCGCTAATTCCCGAGCCCACTACAATTGCATCGTATTGTTGTTCTGCCATTGATTAAATTTTAAGATTTGATTGTTATATATTAAAAAAATAAATTTAAACGTCGCAAATTTTAATTGCGGTTGTTAAAGAAACAATTGGATCCTTGTCTGCTGGAATAAATTCTTGAGCTACATACCCCTTAAAACCAGTTTTAACGATAGCGCGCATAATGGCTGGGTAGTTTAATTCTTGTCTTTCATCAATTTCATTACGCCCTGGAACACCGCCAGTGTGGTAATGTCCAAAATATTTATGATCTCTTTGAATGGTACGTATGATATCTCCTTCATCAATTTGCATATGATAGATATCATACAATAATTTAAAATTAGGAGAATCTAACCGCTTACATAATTCAATCCCCCAACTAGATTTATCGCACATATAATCTTTATGATCAACTCTTGAGTTTAAAAGTTCCATTTGAATCATTACTCCTCTTTTTTCTGCCTGCGCCATAATCCTTTTCAATCCAGTGACACAGTTGTTTAAACCAGTTTCATCATCCATGCCTTTTCTACTTCCAGAAAAACAAATTAAGTTGGTATAACCAGCCTCAGCAACGTAATTAATATGGTCGGTATATTTTTTAACTAATTGATCATGGTATTGTAAAGTATTAAAACCCTCTGTCAAACTTATTTCAGCGCCATTACACATGGTAGAAATTAATCCATTGTCTTTTAAAACTTTCCAATCAGCAGGGCCTACTAAATCCATTCCAATCATTCCAATTTCTTTAAAACTTTTTGCCAAAGAATCAATAGGTATTGCGCTATAACACCATCTGCAAGCAGTATGGTTAATATTTCCTTTAAGCGGAGTTGGACTATTTTGATTTTTCACGGCTGCTAAAATATTTGTAGGAAGGACAACGCCTGTTGCAAGTGCCGCCGATCCGGTTAAAACTTGTTTAATTAGTTTACGTCTATTGACAGTGGATGACATGGTATAATCTTAAGGTTTACAATAATTTTGATCTGATAAATATAATTTTTATTTCCTGTTTTTAAAAAAATAATTGGTTGAAAAAGGAGGTAATTTGCAAAATAATAAGGAAATTGCTACTAGATTACGCTGAACGTGTTCGTACAACACAATCAACCGATTTTTAAGCCAAAAAATATTCAAAAAATGAACCGAAAATTACGAATGGGAATGGTAGGCGGCGGAAAAGACGCTTTCATAGGAGCCATACACAGACTCGCTGCCAACATGGATGGACTAATTGAAATTAGCTGTGGTGCATTAAGTATCAATCCAGAAATTGCTGTTGCTTCAGGCGAAGCGTTGTTTCTTCCAAAAGAAAGAACTTACCTCACTTATGATGAGATGATAAAGAAAGAAGCCAGTTTGCCAACTAACGAACGTATGGATTTTGTAACCATCGTAACACCCAACTTTGCGCACTTTGCTCCAGCGATGATGGCTTTAGACTATGGCTTTCATGTTGTGATTGAAAAGCCCATTACTTTTTCATTGGATGAAGCAAAACAATTAAAGAAAAAATTAGAGGAAACAGGTTTAACACTTTGTTTAACGCATACTTATTCTGGATACCCAATGGTAAAGCAAGCAAAGGCGATGGTGAAAGAAGGTAAATTAGGAAAAATAAGAAAGGTTTGGGTAGAATATCCACAAGGTTGGTTAAGTAAATTATCAGAAAGAGAAGGCAATGCGCAAGCAGCTTGGAGAACCGATCCAAAAAAATCTGGCAAAAGTTCAGTAATGGGAGATATTGGAACTCATGCTGCACATTTGGCAGAATATATTACTGGTGCAAAAATTACTGATGTCTGTGCTGAATTAAATACCATGGTAGAAGGCCGATTACTAGATGATGACGGAGCGGTGATGTTAAAATTTGATAACGGTGCTAAGGGAGTTTTAATGGCATCGCAAGTGGCAGCGGGCGAAGAAAACGCTTTAAAAATAAGAGTTTATGGAGAGCATGGTGGCATTGAATGGGCACAACATGAACCAAACACTTTACTAGTTAAATGGCTTGCGCAACCCGCTCAAATATTAAGAGCAGGGGGAAACTATGGCGCGCACTTATCTGCTACAGCCATTCATAATTCAAGAACACCAGGAGGTCATCCAGAAGGATACTTAGAAGCTTTTGCTAATATCTATCGTAACTTTGCATTAACGCTTGGTTGCAAAATGGACGGAACAAAACCCACTGCAGAAATGTTAGACTTCCCAGGCATTGAAGATGGTTTAAGAGGAATGGCTTTCATTGATAATGTAGTAGCCTCTTCACAGTCCGATGTTAAATGGACTCCTTATGTTATTTAAAATATAAATATGACAACAATAAAAGGACCTGCTATTTTTTTAGCACAATTTATGGGCGACACCGCTCCTTTTAATACTTTAGAAAGTATTTGTAAATGGGCTGCTGGATTAGGTTTCAAAGGAGTACAAATTCCTACTTGGGACCCAAGATGCATCGATTTAAAAAAAGCGGCCGAAAGCAAAACCTATGCAGATGAAATAAAAGCAATCGTTGCTAAAGCTGGCATGGAAATCACAGAATTATCCACGCACTTGCAAGGACAATTAGTGGCAGTGCATCCTGCCTACGATGCGCAATTTGATGGCTTTGCGCCCAAAGAAGTACATGGCAATTCAAAAGCAAGAACAGAATGGGCCGTACAACAATTAATATATGCAGCCAAAGCTTCCCAAAATTTAGGATTAAATGCCCATGCGACTTTTAGTGGTGCATTATTATGGCATACAGTTTACCCATGGCCGCAGCGACCAGCAGGATTAGTAGATACAGGATTTAATGAATTGGCAAAAAGATGGTTGCCTATATTAAATGAATTTGATAAAGCAGGTGTAGATCTTTGTTATGAAATTCATCCTGGAGAAGATTTACATGATGGCGCTACGTATGAAATGTTTTTAGATAAAGTAAAGCAACATCCTCGCGCTTGTTTATTATACGATCCATCTCACTTTGTTTTACAATGCATGGATTACTTAGGCTATATAGATGCTTTTCATGAGCGTATTAAAATGTTCCATGTAAAAGATGCCGAATTTAATCCTACAGCTAAACAAGGAGTGTATGGTGGCTATCAAAATTGGATCGACCGCGCTGGTAGATTTAGATCTTTAGGCGATGGGCAGGTAGATTTTAAAAGTATATTTAGCAAATTAGCTGCCTACAATTTTAAAGGCTGGGCCGTTATGGAATGGGAGTGTGCCATCAAGCATCCAGAAGTAGGTGCAGCAGAGGGTGCTATTTTTATTCAAAAAAATATTATCAAAGTAACAGAAAAAGCTTTTGACGATTTCGCCAACACCGGATCAGATGAAACATTTAATAAAAAAATATTGGGCATTTAAACATTAAAAACAGAAGTACAATGAAGAAGGTTTTATTTATTTTGACAGCAGCCATCGCTATGATGGCATGTGGTGGTGGATCAGGCGAGGCAGCAAAAACAGCAAGCGCTGAAGTTAAACCAGCAGCACCTGCAGTGGTAAGCTTATCCGATAATCCGGATTATCAAAAAGGTTTGGCCTTGGTAGCAGGAAGTGATTGTTTAACCTGTCACAAAACAAGCGAAAAAAATATTGGACCTGCTTACAAAGATGTAGCGGCAAAATATGAAAATACAGAAGCCAATATTAAAATGTTAGCTGCAAAAGTGATGAAAGGCGGAAGTGGCAACTGGGGAGCGATACCAATGTCTCCACATCCACAATTAAAACAAGAAGATGTAGAAGCAATGATAAAATATGTGTTACTTTTAAAGAAGTAGGCTTTATTTTATAATAGAAACTATCAATTTTTTTTAACAAAACAATTATCATGAAAAAACTCTTGCTTGCCTGCTTGGTAACATTTGTTGGCACACAAACCAATGCACAAAAATGGACTAACTTATTTGACGGAAAAACTACCAAAGGTTGGCATAGTTTTACCAAAACTACTGCTGGCGAAGCTTGGACAGTAGACAATGGTACTATTGTATTAGATCCAGCTGCTAAAAAAGCAGGCAAAGAAGGCGGCGACCTTGTTACCGATGATAGTTTTAACGATTTTCATTTACAATTAGAATGGAAAATTGCTAAAAACGGAAATAGCGGTATTGTCTTTTTTGTACAAGACGACCCTATCAAATATAAAAATACTTGGCATACAGGACCTGAAATGCAAGTGCTGGACAATGATGGTCATCCAGATGGAAAAATCATTAGCCACAGAGCAGGCGATTTATATGATTTGATCGTAGGCAAAGAAGGCGTTGTAAAACCTTTTGACGAGTGGAATAAAGTAGATATCATTTCTGCAAAAGGCAAATTGGATTTAATCTTAAATGACGTAACTGTTGTGAGCACGCATTTAGGAGATAGTGGATGGAAAGAATTAATAAGAAGATCAAAATTTGCAAAAGGAGAATCTCCTGATTTTGGAAAAATTTTTTCAGGCCACATAGCATTACAAGATCATGGGGATAAAGTTTCTTTTAGAAATATTAGAATCCAAAAATTATAATTCATAATAGTGCAAACTATTCATGAAAACTTCATGCGTCAGGCCCTCGTGCAAGCACAGAGGGCCTTTGACATGGATGAAGTTCCAGTGGGTGCTATCTTAGTCATGCATGAAAAAATTATTGCTAAAGCACACAATCAAGTACAACTTTTGAAAGATGTAACTGCGCATGCAGAAATTTTAGCTATCACCAGTGCCTGTGAAAATTTACAAGCAAAGTATTTACCAGAAGCTACTTTATATGTTACCCTAGAGCCTTGCTTAATGTGTGCAGGTGCCTTATACTGGAATAAAATAGGACACATTGTTTTTGGAGCTTATGATGAAAAAAATAGTTATCGTCGGGTAACAGAAAAAAATCCTTTTCATCCCTCCACTACCCTAGTAGGTGGAATTTTACAAGACGACTGTGCTGCGCTCATGCAAGCTTTTTTTAAAGCAAAGCGTTAAGATCATAACTAAAGAAAATTCTAAATATTATTTCGAGTCGAACATTCGAGCACGCGCAGTGAGAGACGAGAAATAGATATTTAGAATGGATTTAAATGACTTACACTTTCAATAAAAGCTTCGTTTTCTTTTCTATTTAGGAAAAAAAAGGCTGGCCTTCGCTTAAATCAGGGGAAACATTGTAATTTTGGGATTCATTTTGAAACACAATAAATAAAAAATATGTCATTTACTTTACCAGCGTTACCCTACGCACACGAAGCCTTAGAACCCCATTTTGATACATTGACTATGCAAATTCATCATGGCAAACACCATCAAGCATATGTCGATAATTTAAATAAAGCCATTGCAGGTACGCCCAATGAAGGAAAAAGTTTAGAAGATTTAGTAAAAGTGGCTGGCACTATTAGTCCAGCAGTAAGAAATAACGGTGGCGGACATTGGAACCACAGTTTCTTTTGGGCAAGCTTAGCGCCTAATGCGGGGGGCCATCCTACTGGCGCATTGGCGGATGCTATCAATGCTGCTTTTGGAAGCTTGGATGGATTCAAAGAAAAATTTGCTGCTGCAGGTATGACCCGTTTCGGAAGCGGTTGGGCTTGGTTAATCGTAAAAGACGGAAAATTAGAAGTAAGCTCTACCCCCAATCAAGACAATCCTTTAATGGATGTGGCGGATGTAAAAGGACATCCTATTTTAGGAGCAGATGTTTGGGAACATGCTTATTATTTAAAATATCAAAATAGAAGAGCTGATTATTTAGCTGCTTTTTGGAATGTCGTAAATTGGTCAGTAGTGGGGGAACGTTTTGCTGCTACAAAATAAATTACAAATTCAATATTTATTTAAAAACCTGTGCCTCTAAAGTGCAGGTTTTTTTATGCGCTAGCTATAATAATGCAATTATTTCATGGTACCGGATCATACCCATGCCCGCCGCCTGGCCTACATTTGCTTAAACGAATTACGCCTAAATAGATCCCTTTCAATGGCCCATATTTTTGGATGGCTTCAATGGTATAGTGAGAGCAAGTGGGCGTAAATCTACACTTGCTTACCCCTAACCAAGGAGAAAGCACATATTGATAAATACGAATCAATACAATAAAAGGGAAGGCTATTATTTTTTTTAGTGTTTGCAAAAAAAATTATTTGTTGGGTAGTGCTAGTTTTTTAGTCAGTAGGTTCAAAGCTTCTTTCAACTTTGTTTGAATTTCTAATTGTGTTAACACGACTGCATCTGTATATAAAAAAAATAAGTTTAAACGTTTATTGGCTAAAGAAAGTTGCTCTATAAAACTAGGTTTCTCTAAACGATAAGCTTCTCGTAATAATCTTTTTACTCGATTGCGTTGTACCGCTTTGCGAAAGGTTCTACTGGGAGCACCAACGCCTGCTTGCAAAATTCCATTAGGTTCGGCCATACCCTTACTAGTAGCTGGTTCATTGCTTTCTAAAGTAAAAATTAATTTAATTGGAAATACATTAATAGATTGCCCCTTTGAAAACAAATATTGTGTTTGTTTTCTGCTTTTTAGTTTATCCTGTTTTTTATAGGTGAACACTTTAGGCAAGTTGCTTAATTTTTATAAAGTACCCTTATGAAAAAAGTCCTTCCCGTTTTCGGGAAGGACTTTAAAATTATAGAATTTATTTGTAATAGTTAGAAAGGGCTACTTCCTAGATTAATTTTTCTTTAATCCTTTCTCACTAGATACAGTTAGTTTTTTGCGTCCTTTTTTGCGTCGGCTAGCTAATACTTTACGACCGTTAGCAGATTCCATACGTTTACGGAAACCGTGAACTGATTTACGACGACGTTTATGGGGTTGAAATGTACGTTTCATTTGATGTCTTTTACTTGCTTAGTTTCTTAAAAAAAATTCCACATCCAATAGCAGTCACCATACCACTACCTGTGAAAGGACGGCAAAAATAGGGTATTTTTTCATTTTTTAAGCTAAATCTGTATGTTTTGCCTCAATTTTTTGTCCAAAAAACAGGCTAGCCTGCTTTTCAAAGGGTGCTGGCTCATCTGTTGTGAAAAAGGTCAAATGTCCGTTTTGACTACATTTTTGTGCCATTTCAGGATGCATTTCAAGGTATTTTACTAAGCTATTAGCAACAATAGCGCCCTGCAACACCAGATGCACTCCTAAAGGCAAATAGGACCTTATTTTGGCCTCCAATAATGGATAATGCGTACATGCAAGTAAAATGGTATCTATGTCTGGGGACTGCATTAGCAAGGCTTCTACATATTGTTGTACAAAATAGTCAGCCCCTGGATGATCAAATTCGCCATTTTCAATCAAGGGTACCCACATTGGACAAGCCTGTTGATATACTTGAACATTGGGAAAAAGTTTAGCTAATTCAATGGGGTAGCTATTGCTTTGAACGGTTCCAACCGTACCCATAATACCTATTTTTTGAGTGATCGTAAAATTGCCTAAAACTTCTGTGGTGGGTCTAATCACTCCCAACACTCTTTTGTGCGGATCGAGGGTAGGTAAAAAATTTTTTTGAATGTTTCGTAAGGCTTTAGCGGAAGCAGTATTGCAGGCCAAAATAACCAAATCACAACCTTGCGCAAAAAACCAATTGACTGCTTCTAGTGTATATTGATAAACTGTTTCAAAAGACCTAGTTCCATAAGGGGCGCGTGCATTATCCCCTAAATAAATATAATCATAATCAGGTAGTTTTTTTTTCAGCTCTTTTAAAATGGTTAGTCCTCCATATCCACTATCAAAAACTCCAATAGGTGCAGGCATATAATAAATTTTAAAGTTCCATCTGTAAAACTAAGAACCTCGTTGCATAACAACGAGGTTCTTTTATAATATATTTTTTAAACTATTATCCTTTTTTAGCTGGCGCAGCTTTTGAAGCAGCTGGAGATGGAGCTGCTGTAGCACCGCCTGTAGCTGCTTTAAACGCCTCTACTACCTCTTTAGGCAAATTCAACTTCAATTTTAAAGCCACTCTAATGGTTAAATTATCTGCAATAGACGGTTGCGTATAAGGAGATAATGATTCAGCTTTTAATACCAAAGTGTATTTATTTTCTGCAACTACTTCGCTTAAAGCAGTAGCTACTTTTTGTCTGTAAGGCAACAAAAGACCTTCTTCTTTTTGTTGCATTGCTTGTTGTTGATACTGTTGCCAGTTAATCAATTTATATTTTAATTTATTCAAATCGGTAGTTGCCATCTCAAGCGCTTTAGGTCTTTTAGACAAATCCGCTGAATCTCTTTTAAAAATACTGTCTTTTACTTGATAGTCTTTCAAAGTATAATTGTACTCTTCTTGTAAAGTATCTTGTGCGTAAGATCTAAGAATTGTATCTAATTTCTCTTGTATTCCAGGGAATAAAGAAATTACACTTTGATCATCAAAATATCCAATTTTTGTTTGTGCTGAAGCACTGTTGGTAAATGATACGGCTACTAATAAGATAGCTGCAAATAGGAAACCTTTTTTCATAACTTATTTTTTTATTTTACTATTTCTATTTTATAATAGTTAATTATTAATCCCTAAATCCTTTAAAACGTCGTCGCTCTTATCCAGTTTTGGGTCTGCAAATATAATGGTAATTCCTTCACTTTTATCCAAAATGAAGTCATAAGCACGGGCAGTAGCCATTTTTTGAACCGCATTGTATACTTTATCTTGTATGGGTTTTACCAGTTTTTGTCTTTCTTTGAACAAATCCCCCTCATAACCAAAGCGCTTTTTTTGAAGGTCTCTTAGCTCTTTTTCTTTCGCAAAAAGCTCATCTTCCCGCTTTTTTCTCAAATCTTCAGAAAGCATAAATTGCTCACCTTCATAGTTTTTATACATCTTATCGAGCACCATTTGCTTTTCATCTATTTCTTGTTGCCATTGATCCCCCAATATTTTTAATTTCTTATCTGCTTCTTTGTATTCTGGTATTTTGTCCAAAATATACTTGGTATTGATAACCGCATATTTACTTTGGGCCTGGGAAGAAAAAATTCCAGCTAATCCTACAATAAGGATCAATAAAAGTTTTTTAAAATTCATATACCTGGTTTTAAAATGAACGTAATTAAAATTTATTCTGGCTCAAAGCCTAACATAAAGGTAAATCTTCCTGCGTCTTTTAAGCTATTGGTTCCATTTAATCTATCCAATCCAATACCATAATCAAAACCCAATAATCCAAACATAGGTAAGTAAAAACGCATCCCAAGTCCTACGGATCGTCTAAGGTTAAATGGATCAAACTCCTTCATGCTATACCAACCATTGGCTGCTTCAAAAAAGCCCAAAGCATAGATGGTGCTGCTAGCAGCTAAGCTCAGCGGGTATCTCACCTCCACAGCGTATTTATTAAAAATGGTAAAATGTTGTGTTGCAGATTGTTGGTCAGGATTTATTTTTGGATTAGAGGTTTGATAGACTGGATAACCTCTTTGTGCAATAATATCATAACCCAATAATGCAAACTGATTGCTCAATCCCGCATCTCCTAATTGAAAACGTTCAAAAGGAGAAACTTTTAATTTACTATTATAGTTTCCAACGAATCCATATTTAGCAGCAAAGCGTAAAACAAACTGTTTGTTATGATCTTCTCCTGATGGTTTGCCAAGGGGTACAAACCATTCTCCATTGAATCTCCATTTATGGTATTCTAGCAATTCAAAAGGATTTGCTCCAGTGTTCACATTAGGCAAGAACAATGAATAAGGTGGTGCCAATTGTGCACTTAATAAAAAATTAGACCCTGTTCTTGGAAACAAAGGTTGGTCAATAGAAGTTCTTTGTAATGAAATTCTAAAGTTCACATTATTCACCGCTCCATTGCTAAAATTGGGCAAGTTATAAGGATCAATAGCATAATTTTTTAAAAAATAACGAGTATAGTTTAAGCCCATGCTTAAAGAAAAATAATCATCTGGCCAAGCCAACTGTTGACCAAAAGAAATGGTTCCACCTGTAGTTGAAATATATCTTGAATCTGCTATACTCATATTATACATACCTGTTGTAGGATCAATAGTTTGTCCATATTTAGTATTGTATACGCTTAAAGTAAGTGTATTTCTTTTGGTACCTCCAAACCAAGGTTCAGTGAAAGTAAAATTGGTAGACCTAAAGGCCTTTCCATTACTTTGAACTCTTAAACTTAATTTTTGTCCATCTCCCATAGGTAGAGGATCCCAAGCCGATTTTTTAAATAAATTTTTAGAAGAAAAATTATTAAACGTGATTCCTATGGTTCCCGTTAAACCGATATAACCGCCCCATCCTGCGCTTAACTCCAATTGGTCACTCGACTTTTCTTCAACACCATAATTAATATCCACGGTGCCATCTTCCGGATTAGGTACGGGATCAATTTTAATTTTTTCCGCATCAAAGAAATTCATTTGTGCAATTTCACGTTGTGAACGAACCAATAATGTACGGCTAAATTTATCTCCAGGTATCGTTCTTACTTCACGACGAATAACAAAGTCTTTTGTTTTTTCATTGCCCGCAATTCTAATAGTTTTAATTGTTGCCTGAGGGCCTTCAACCATTCTAATTTCAAAATCAATGGTGTCATTATATACGGCTGTTTCAATAGGGTCCACTCTAAAAAATAAATACCCATCATCTTGATACAAGCCGCTGATATCACCCCCTTCTGGCGTTTGTATTTTACCTAATTTATTGAATAAAATTTCACGATTATAGATGTCCCCTTTTTTAATATTTAAGATAGAAAACAATAAGGAATCGGGATATTTTGTATTGCCTCTCCAGGTAATGCCACCAAAAAAATACTTACGTCCTTCTTTGAGTTGCATATCAATATTTAAGTTGCCAGCTGCGTTATGATACACGGTATCTCTTTCTATTACTGCATCTCTAAAACCCAATGAGTTGTAGTAATTTAATAAGTTGTCTTTACTTTCGTCGTATTTTTTTATATCAAACTTGGCAGAAGAAAAATTAATTCTAGCGTAAGGATTTAAAATTTTCTTTGTCTTGGTAAAAGTCAAAAATCCTTTTTCTTTTAAATAATCATTAAAAGTATAAGGGGAAGTTTTAACGATAATTGGCTTGTCGTTAATTGGGAATAAAGTAAGTCTTGACTTTTCGTGAATTTCTTTTAAACTTTTTTTCAATTTCCCTTCTTCTATTTTAGTGCCCCCAAAATTGATATTGTTAATTCTTACTTTCGGCCCTTTGTCTACCACAAAATCTAATAATAAATTATTTTTGCGCGTAGCGTCTTTTCTTTCTTTAATACTTACTTTAACATCTTGAAACCCTTTTTCCGCATAAAACTTTTTAATGCCATCTACGGCAGTTATTTTCATATTTTCGGTAATCACTCTATTAGGCGTTAATCCTGTTTTCCCAGACAACTCATCGTTGTCCGATTTGCGCACTCCAATAAATGAAAATTTAGATAAACGGGGTCTTTCCAATACATCAATTTCAACATCAATGTCTTTCCCATTTAAATCCGTTAGATAAATGCTCACATCGCTAAAATAATTTTGATCCATTAATTTATGAATGGCTTTGGCAAAATTTTCTCCACCGGGTATGCTAACCTCGTCTCCAATATTTAAAGTAGATAAAGAAAGTAATAAATTCTCATCAAAGAATTGATTGCCAACCACTTTAATATTGCGAATTTTGTATTTAATTGGCAATTTCTGGTTGAAAATGCCAAGCAACTTTACATTAATTTGAGTAATAGAATCTTGAGCAGGCGCATCCTGTCCATAAGAAGTCAAAGAAATTAAAAGCGCTGATAGTGAACCTATTAATAATTGGCGAAAATTCTGCATCTGCTGTGGGACTAACATTTATAATTTAAAAGAGCTGCAAATTACTCGTAATATTTCAAAGTCTTTGTTAAAACCTTAAAATAAACGTATTATATATATATTTAATTTGATTTGATTTGTTGACTGGTTTTGCCAAATCTACGCTCCCTGGATTGATAATCCAATAGGGCTTCTACTAGGTCTTTTTTACGAAAATTAGGCCAACGAGTGTTCGTAAAATACAGCTCGGCATAAGCAAGCTGATACAATAAAAAGTTACTTATTCTATATTCACCACTGGTGCGAATCATCAATTCAGGATCTGGAAAAGCATTGGTAGTAAGGTTTTTAGATAAGGTAGCTTCATTAATTTGGTCTATTGTAAGCTGCCCAGTTTGCACTTGTAAAGCTATTTTTTTAGCCGCTTCGGTGAGCTCCCATCTACTGCTATAGCTTAAAGCGATAATTAAGGTTAAGCCAGTGTTTTGGGCGGTTTGGCGCATCCCTGCTTCCAGAGCTTTTTGGGCATCCCCTGGCAGCAACGCTAGGTTCCCAATAAAGTGAAGTTTGATGTTATTTTTATGTAAATCTGGTACTTCTTTGGCAATGGTATCCACAAAAAGGCTCATTAACCCATTTACTTCGAGTTCGGGTCGGTCCCAATTTTCTGTACTAAAAGCATATAAAGTAAGGTATTGGATGCCTATTTCTGTGGCAGCTTCTACCACTTTACGAACACTAATCACTCCTTCATAGTGTCCAAACAAACGGTCTTGCCCTTGCTCTTGCGCCCACCTTCCATTGCCATCCATAATAATAGCAATGTGTTTAGGTAATTTATTGGGATCCAAATTTTCCATGGAGTGAAATTAAGAAAATAACTAGGTTAATTGCGCTTAAATAAATTTAACAGCCCTTTTTTGTTGCTGGTTTTTTTTACAGGTTCCTCATCACCAAAAGTGCTCTTCTTCTTTTCATTAAATTTTTTGTCTGGACCGTAAATTCTTAGCAAATTATAAGAAAGCCCCATTTTAAAACTAAAATATTGATCTTTACCTGAAGTGCTTCCTTGAAATACACTAGCACCCCTTGCAATTTTATCCTCATCACTAAAAAAATCTAGTTTGTCAGAATTGGTAAAATGATAAGTAGCTTCTCCAAAAATATTAAAGGGACCAATTATATTGTATTTGAAACCAAAATTTATTGGATAAGAAATGGTTAAGCTACTATCAAGCATATGGCTATGGATAGTACTATTATTAAAAGTAGCACTATCAAAAGTTTGAAAAGTACTCACGCCAAAACTCAAATAAGGTGAAAAACGATAATGATTGTTTCCATCTATGAATTTCAAAAAATATAATTCCATCATAAAACTAAAATCATGGCCTACTCTTTCAAAATTTAAATTTCTTGATGGAGGACGATAGTTAGTAACTGGTGGCATTCTAGGATTCAAATATAAACTCGATGACAAGCTATCATTTCCTTGCAAAGTAATTTTCTCGTAATTAATCCGAATACCAATATAGTCATTCAGCAATTTTTTATAAAACCCACCATAACTTGGATTGAACGTTTTATAATTACCAGGAGAAATGTCTCCTCTATAACCAGCCATACCTTGGAATACGCCTATTTCACCTCTGTTTTCAGACAATTGCAAATACTGAGCGCTGGCTGTCAAAGCAAGGATGACTGAAAAAAATAAATAAAATACTACTATTCTCATTAACTAATTTCTTTTGTCCAATCCCCATGTTAATTTTGTTCTGAGCGTAGATAAATAACTATTCTCATTCAGCCTTATGAAATGCACCATGAAGTTTTCTTTTTTAATAGCCAGTTGAATTTGCTTAGGTACAATTTCTTTTCTAGCATCCATGGCACAAATTAATTCTTCCGTTCTGCCTTCTACTTCAAAAGAAATCACAGAAGAATCTGGAACTACAATGGATCGTACATTTAAATTATGGGGGGCTACTGGTGTAATTACAAAACTAGCAGAATCAGGAAAAAGTATAGGTCCATTGCAACTCATATTGTAACCGGTCGAACCCGTAGGGGTAGCTACTATAATTCCATCTGCCCAATAAGAATTCAAAAATTCACCATTTAAATACGTATGAATTTTAATCATGGGAGAGGTATCTCTTTTGTGAATAGCAAATTCATTTAAAGCGTAAGGTGCCGCACCAAAAATAGGTAAGTCGGCATCTAAGTGAAGCAGTGTCCTTTTTTCAATGATGTAAGATCTATTCACCAAAGCTTCCACCATAATACTTAATTCATCTTTTGAAATGGTGGCTAAAAATCCCAATCGGCCATAATTAATTCCTAAAATAGGGATATGGGTATCCCCCACAATAGTTACCGCATCTAAAACCGTTCCATCACCTCCTACACTAATTAAGCAATCTACTTGATTGTTTAATTCAGAAATAGAAGTAAAAGGAATCAAGGTTTCTTTCCCAGGAGCTGCTTTTAAATTGAATTTGGTAATAAGTTCAGCATAAACATAGATAGTGGTATCATAACGATTCAATTCTAGCAACAATGCATTTAAAGATTGTTGTTGATCTACATCCACCCCTCTGCTATAAATAGCTACTTTCATTTAAATAAAATTAAAAATTTAAACCATAATGCAAATATAACCCTTTGTCCCCAAGCTGGTTCAAGCTGTAATCAATTTTTAACACAAAATCGTAAATACTAAGAATGTCTAAGCCCACTCCAACAGTCCTTAGAAGTGTATTAGAAAGTCTAGTATTATTGATGGGTCTTTCTGCATATACATAGCCCAAATTAGTAAAGGCTTTTAACCAAAATAGATACTTTACTTCTGGTATTATTTTTTTAAGTATTAAATTTTTGACTGTAAAGCCACCAAGTGCATGGTGCCATTCGGCCCTCAATAAAGTTCCTGCATTGCCATCAATAACATAATAATCCAATCCATATAATTGCATATTCCCATAACCCATCAATTTTGAATCCGTGTAATTATGATTGGGGAGAAATTTGATGGTCGTATTAGATTCCAATAAAATAAAATTATTGGTAGACAAGGGGCGTGCAACTATTTTTCTAAATTGAAATGAACTTAAATTGGACTTGTCTGAAAACCGATGGTAGGCACTAAATTCCGTGGCCGACCCGTTAGTTGGATAGGCGTTGTAATCAAATTTTGTTTTTGAATAAAAATAAAGAAAATCTAAATAAGAGAATGATCGACTTGAATTAGGTAAAAAAGCAGGCTGAATTAAAAAAGCCGAATCAGATATTTCATTATGACCCATCCCTATTTGTAAAGTTTGTCTTACATATAAATTGTGCCTATAAAATAAATTGAGATAAGAACGATTTCCTTTTTGAATAATGTCATTTGTTTTAGAAAATATTTGCTTGTCCTTAAAAGTTGAAGTATTGATTTCTTTTTGCGTAAAATATTGAATACCCATTCCAAGTCCAAACCTTAATTTTTTATCAATATAAGGAAACTGATACCTTACAATAGCTTGTTGTGTATAACCTGCAATCAGGCCTAAAGTGAGCTTATCATTATTCCCAGTAAAATTACTCTCCCTAAAATTAAAGCCATAGTTGATCCTTTCTAAACTTCTATTTTCTATATTCCACCATTGATTAAAATTTCTATCAACCAATTTAAATGCTGGTATAGGAAACAGGTACCACCTTTCTCTTAATTGTATATGAATACTATAATGGATACTATCGGTACTATTGGAACTTATCGCCACATCCATAAACAAAGAAGTATTGAACAATTGTTGTTGCGCAATAGTGTTAAAATAGGACAAAGAGTCTTTAGCAATAAAATCTCCTACATGATAGGGCAATTCTCTTAAAACTATATAATCTTTTGTTTTTTTACTCCCCTCAATAACAATTTCGCTAATTTTTATTTGCGCATGAATGGATTCGATGCAAAACAAAAAAAGAATAACTAAAAAAAAAGAATGTTTATTTTTTTTAAACATCTAAGTAATTCATTAAATGATGGTAGTGATCTTCTATGTCATTATTCAATGGTGTATTTCCAAAATAATGAAGTACCTGATAATCGTAACGTTGGAAGGTAGCAATAATAGCAGAAGCATCTTCCCTATTCAATTTGATGGTAATGACCATTGATCCATTGGTCTGGTCAAAAAAGGAATTTAATTGAACAATTTGAGCATTATTCGTTTCTACCAATCGGCTCATTTCGGCCAGTGAATATTGTAAAGGAGAGGTGGACAATACGATAATGGCTCCAGGCTGATCCAGTCCTAAAAATTGAGCCAATTGATCCATTAGATTTTTTTGAGGAATCACTCCAACGCATTCCTGCTGATCATTCAAAACGGGTAATAAGGTTAATTGATGTTTTGAAAATAAATGTAACGCAGTCAAAAAATGAGCCGATCCTGTAATGCCTATACGCAATAAAGGATCTATTAATTGTGCAATAGTTTGCTTAACATCTATATCTAATACAGCCTCTTTGCTCACTAATCCAATAAAGTATTCGTCTTTCACTACAGGCAAATGATGTACTTCAAAATCTTCCATACATTTTAAAACAAAGGCTGCATTGTCTTCTAGACGAAGCATGGGAAAACCTTGTATGGCAATTTCTTTGGCTAACATTCCAGTATTATTTGGGTAAGGCGTTAAGAAATTTCTCTAAAATTAAATTAAAAGTTTCTGGTACTTCCATCATGGGCGCATGACCACATTTATCTATAAAATGTAATTCACTATTGGGAATTAATTTTTTAAACTCTTCTGCAACAAATGGTGGAGTTACAATATCATTTTTACCCCAAATTAATAAAGTAGGTTGTTGAATCTGATTGAGCTCTTCTCCTAAATTATTTCTAATAGCGCTTTTTGCTAATGAAATTATTTTAATCACTTTGATTCTATTTCTAGTAATTTCAAAAACTTCATCTACCAATGCTGGTGTAGCAATCGAAGGATCATAAAATGTTTGTGCAGTTTTATTTTTTATATACTCATAATCCCCTCTTTTGGGATAAGAGTCTCCCATAGCATTTTCAAATAAGCCACTACTCCCAGTTAATATTAAAGATTTTACTTTTTCTGGGTTTTTTAAAATATAAACCAATGCCACATGACCTCCTAAGGAGTTGCCAAGTAAATTAATACGATCATACCCTTTGTGTTCTATAAATTGTGTAACATGTTTTGCTAAACCAGATACACTGGTATGTAAAATATCTAATTCAAATAAAGGCAGTAATGGCACTACCACTTTATGGGTAGTTCTGAATTTTTCTATTAAATCAGAAAAATTACTTAGGGCCCCAAATAATCCATGAAAAAGCATCAGGATTTCTCCTTCGCCTACTTCTAAATATTCAAATTTTCCGTCTTTTTTTATTTCGTACTCCATAATCATTGTCGCTTTGAGCCAATACTTTATAAAAATAAGGGTACAGCAAGCTTACCCATTTGGATAAAGATACTTAATTCATAGTAAAAAAGCGGCTAATGTATCGCGATAAAGTAGTTTTCACTAAAACCTTAACAATTTAGTAATTTATTCAAAATCAACAAGTTCAAGACAAAAACTATAGTTTAAAAGGATTGGAAAAAGTAGCCAAAGTACTTTTAATAGAGGGTATCCAAATAGCTATTTTATCCATGCAATAAGGCCACCATAGGTGAAGCCATTGGTAGCTGTAAGTCTCTTTCATTTTTTCAGCTTCAATAATTCCTAAAACTTGTAAAAAGTAGACCACCGCACTTAACATGGTAAAATAAATAAAACCATATAAAACGATGCCCAATAATTTATTTAACCAACCCAGTAAAAGCCATTCGGCTGTTTGTTGCAATAAACTAGCCATCCATTTTAAAACAATCAAAACCAAAATGAGCACAATTAAAAAAGAAATAAAAGGTAGCCAATGAGACGCAATTTTAGTATGTTCTTTTAATTGATTAGCCACCCAACCTGCAAATTGAAATGCTAGAACTAACCCAATCCATAAAGAAAAAAAAGAAATCAATGCACGAATGAATCCATTCTTATACCCTTTTAAAAGTGCAATGATTAAAATAGTGCCTGTAAAAATATCTAACCACATACACTAGCTGCTTAATAAAGTTTTGGCAATAGCCGAAATAACTTTACCATCTGCCTGTCCAGCCAATTGTTTGGTGGCAGCACCCATTACTTTTCCTAAATCCTGAGGGCCTGCGGCACCCACTTGTGTAATAATAGCTTGCACTGCTGCTTTCACCGCGTCTTCACTCATTTGCGCAGGCAAGAATTTTTCAATAATAGCAATTTCTTCCGCTTCCTTAGCAGCCAAATCGGCTCTGTTTTGTTCTTCAAAAATGGTTAAAGAATCTTTGCGTTGTTTAACTAATTTTTGTAAAAGTTTTAATTCAGTATCAACAGATATTTCTCCATTGGCACCTGGTTCGGTTTTAGCTTTAATAATTTCAGCTTTAATAGCTCTTAAGCCACGAAGCAAGGCTTCGTCTTTATTTTTCATAGCGTCTTTTAATAAAGACATTACATCGGTTTCTAAACTCATAGTGGGTTATTTTGAATTTTGTGATAGTTGACTGGCTCTAAATTTATTATAAAATATTTTTGCAAATTCTTTGAACTCATTGGATAAACTTTCATCCTGAGTAGCTCTTAAATAAGCATCGCTCATACCCATTAGATTTTGATAAAAGAAATCTGCCATTTCATCCACCATCATTTCTTTAGTCCACAAATCAATGCGTAAAGCTGTTTTATCCGTTGGATCCCAAAACGTAAGCATCATCGCACGGGCTTCTTGGGCCTCTGTAGCCGTGCTGTCTGAAGCAGACCATTTTATATTTTGTGGAATTTTTTGTTCATCAAGGTCTATATGAACCTGAATATTTGATTGATGCATGGTAAAAATTTGAAAGGCAAAAATACAATTTAATTAAATAAAAAAGGGCTAACTCTTTAAGTCTATAGGAATTTTTACAAAATGATTCAAATCCCTTTGTTCGGTCAATTCTACGAACCACTCTTTTCCCATTTTAGCGCTGGCTTGCCGATACATTTCATCTTTATAATATAATTTAAAATGATTGGAAAGCGCATTTTTTTCATTAAATAAAAATACTTCTCCAGCTTTCAACCACGAAGTGGGTTCGGATTGGTTTTGGTTAAAAAGTAAAGGAATGTCATAATGCACCGCCCATTCAATAATACTTGTTTTATCAAAATCAATTCCATCCAGTAAAACAGCGTAAGCAGCAGCCAGCCATTCAATTTTTAATTGAGGCAAAGTTTTTAAAACAATATCTTCCTGGTACTTGTACCCTTTTAAAATTTTACGGGCTTCTTCCAATTGTTGATGGTTATCTACAATAAAAACAAGCGCCATAGTGGTTAGTTGCCATTTTTTAAAAAGGGAAAACTCTTTTAAAGTATCAATTAAATTATCTATTGGGGTAAAAGATAAAAAGTAATTATTGCTTTGGGTTAATTCATTCCTGGTCTCAGACAAATCCACCCATTCTAATTTTGGCAATAAAGAAACAGGCAACCAGGCTTCTTGAAATTTTTTCACTAAAGATGGAAATTGATTCCTTAAGCTATCTATAGACCAGTCATTAATACAAAAAGTAGCCGCCGATTTAATGATATATTTTTTAAAAATTTGGCGTTGATTCCATTTAGATAGCCATGAACTATTTTGTTTCAAATAAGGTGAAGAAAGTGGAATAAAATAGTGAGGAAACTGGTTACTTCCTTTGAGTTCACTCCCAAAATGAATAACAATGGCGTTGGTTACTTCCCCTATGAGTTTTTCGGCTTGATGAGTTTTTAATAGCGATACATTCCCATAGGTAGTATACAAGTCCTGATGACTTAAGGGCAATTGATTGCCTACTATATAAAAATGTAAATGGGCCGAAACAGCACCTACTTCAATGATATCCAACACCTTTTGGTAGATTATCTCTGAGGGCTCAATGAAATTGGATTCGGTTAAAATAAATAAACGCATATGCAAAACTACTGCATACTTAACAATTTATCCACCAATCATTTACTAGGCCTAGTTCCTATTAAATGTCCCCCTAACTTTGTAGTATGGCAAAACACCTGGATCAATTGAATTTATTTGGCGTGGAAACGGTCGAGCCGGTAACCATTAAAGCGCCCAAAGAGAAATTGACGGTTTATAAAGCACCGGTTGAAACCAATCAACAAGAGTTACAAGAAGAAGCATTACCTACTGTTTCAAGGGCAGCTATGTCTTTCAGTAAAAATATTCAATTACATAAAAGAGGTAGGAAATCATTTGCTTCGATGGATGCCGAAATAGATACCCTACAGGTACCGTCCACTGAAGAATTGGTAAAAAAATTGTACTACCCTATTGGAGAAGTGGCTGTTTGGTTTAATGTAAATACATCACTGATAAGATATTGGGAAAAAGAATTTAAACAATTACAACCTAGAAAAACTAGAAAAGGGGATCGATTGTTTCGTGCACAGGATATAGAATTTTTAAAACAGATCTATTATTTATTAAGAGAAAAAAAATACTCCATCGAAGGGGCAAAAAATTATCTTAAAAACAATAAAGAAAAAGCCGATAAGGATATTTCTTTATTAAATAGTTTGAAAGATATCAAAACCTTCTTGGTTTCGCTAAAGGCTTCCCTCTAAAAAATGCTCATAAATTTTTAGGCTTTCTCGGCAAAATAAATTTCGTGCGTATTGGCATAAGCAATAGCCGCTAAATTTAATTTTTCTCGTAGCATTTGAAAATCAAGCAAACTATTGTCCATAGAAATAAAACATTCCACATGTAGCACATGAAACTGTTTTCCAGATTCAGCTAAAAACACAAATTGACTTGATACCCCTTTTTCTTTGGTAATTTCATTTCTTAAAAATTGAGCAAATTGGGCCAGCTTGTCTGCAGTAGTAGCAACACTCAATTGTAAATCCATTTCAATTTTTCGTTCTGTTCTTAAACTAATATTGTCAACGATGGTATCCACCATTTGTTTATTAGGTACCGATATATAGGTTTTATCCTGGGTGCGAATGCGGGTACTGCGTAATCCAATTTTTTCGATACTGCCTGTAAAATTATTTACTTTAACTAAATCACCTACCGTAAAAGGTTTGTCAAAAAATATGATAAAAGAAGCTATAATATTTTCAAGACTTTCTCTCATAGACAATGCTACTGCGGCTCCCACAATACTTAAGCTAGTAACTAAATTGCCAATATTTTCGTTAAAAACATAATGCAAAATGAGTAAAAATCCTATAATATAAAGAATTACTTTAAAAAAATCTCTAAAAAATAAAACCAATTGATCGTCTGTTTGATCCTTGGTTAATTTTGCTTTTTGTTCCAACACAATGGAAATAAATTCAAGTGTGCGTAAACAAACACGAATAAATAAAATTATCAATAATAATTTAACGCCAGACTCCATCACTTGCTGTAACGTCAATTTAAATAAATGAATATTCCAATTGGCTGGGAAATGAAGTTCATACAAAGCAACTACCGCCACCAAATAAATTAAAAATTGTTCAATAGGAACTATCAAACGATGCACATGCGTTTTTCTTAATTCAGAATGATTTTTTTTATCAACCCAAGTATAAATTAAACCTGCAAAAAAACGAGAAATAAATCTTTTAACTATAAAAGCAACCAATAAAATTGCTGCAATAATAATATACGTTCGAAGGGAGTTGTTTAAAAACTGTTGCTCTAAATTCATAATCAATAATTTTAATAAGCAAAAACTAGCCTTTCCATTCTAGTAATTGTAATTGTTCACCATCAAATACAGAATAGGTATTCAATTTTAACCAATCACCTAAATTAATATACCGAGTACTTTCATTGATAGCTAAGTCAATGGCGAAATGTCGGTGTCCAAAAATAAAATAATCAACATCTACTTCTTGGGCTTTTTGTTTGGAGTAAACAATCAACCACTCTTTGTCTTCCCCTAAAAAAACTTCATCGGAACTTCCTGTTTTGGCTCTGCTTTTTCCACTAAAGTAATTGGCCAATTGAATGCCCACATCAGGATGAAGCCAACGAAATAAAAACTGACAAATTGAATTGGTAAATATTTTTTTGATAAACTTATACCCCTTATCCCCAGGGCCCAAGCCATCTCCATGACCAATAAAAAATTGTTGGCTGCCTAATTTAAAAATTTGGGGATCGAAGTGCACTTGTGCATTTAATTCTTTGTTTAAATAATCTTTCATCCATAAATCATGGTTCCCGGTAAAAATATGCAGCGCAATGCCCGCATCTGAAATTTGTGCCAAACAGCCTAAAAGTCGAACAAAACCCTTTGGAACCACTGTTTTATATTCAAACCAAAAGTCAAAAATATCTCCAACGATAAAAATAGCTGCAGCATCCTGCTTGGCATTATTCAAAAAACGAACCAAACGATCCTCGCGTTCACGACTAGTTGATTCATTAGGTGCCCCTAAGTGAAAATCAGATAAAAAATATACTTTTTTCCCTGCCACTAATTCCATGAAGCCAGTTGTTATAATGAATAAAATATTCTACTAAAAATACTAATCTAAATGCTTTTCAACTAAAAAACAATATACTTCTTTAGGACCATGAACACCTACTACTAAGGTTTTTTCTATATCCGCCGTACGACTAGGTCCAGTTGCATAACTAATCATAGAAGGAAGTACTTCAGCTTCTTTTTTAAATTGAGCCAAGCTATCTGAAATATCAAACACCAATTGATGTGTATAAGCGATGCATATATGGATGGGTGCGTAAACACTGGTCGTTCTTCCACTTAATTGCTGGCTGCTTAAAACAATGGTGCCTGTGCGTGCAATTAAGTGTTCGCACAAAGTTATAGAGGCGTCACAACCTGCTAGGTCGTCGGTGTTTACTGGGTCAAAGCTAAATTCTTTCATGTCTTCTAACCAGCCCGACTCAAGGGAATAAATTTTCTCCCATTTTTGTGCATGAATTAATTGAGCCAATTTATTTACTAATTCAGCTTCATCAACACAATAAACAAATTTGCCTAGTAATTCTGTAAATTTTTGTGCAAAGTCAATAGCTAATTCATTCACGGTTGGAATAAAAACAGGTACGTCAGCATTTTGGTCAGGAAATGGAATGGCAACAGGACTTTTTAAAGCCTGTGTAATTTTGTCTAATATTTTTGCTCTAGTTTGTTTTGATTCCATGAAAATAAGTTCAATACTTAAGCAGTAGGTTCTGTTAGAGTTGTTTCAGGAGTAATAGGTTCCGCTGGGGTTTCCGCTTTTGCAGATTCTTCCACTTTCGCAGGCTCTTCCACATCAAAAGTAACCACCTTCTCTTCTTCATAAGGACGCATACCAATTAAAGCTTCTACATCACTCTTATGCAAAACCTCTTTGTCTAATAATTCTTTGGCTAATTTTTCAACTTCTGATTTTCTCAAAGTCAATAAATCAAGGGTGCGGTGATAAGCAGCGTCAATCATTTTGCGCACTTCTTCATCAATAATCTTCCCAGTTTCTTCGCTAAATGGTTTTTGAAAAGTATTTTCTTGAGAAGGATCATAAAAACTTACGTTACCAATTTTTTCATTCATGCCATACGTAGTTACCATGGAGTAAGCCATTTTGGTAATTTGTTGTAAATCGTTGGAAGCGCCAGTAGATATTTTTCCAAAGAAAATTTGCTCTGCAGCACGACCGCCCAATGTCATACACATTTGATCGGTCAATTGTTCTATGGTATATAAGTATTGCTCTTTAGGCGTGTATTGCGCATATCCTAATGCAGCAGTACCTCTTGGCACAATAGTTACTTTTAATAAAGGATAAGCATGCTCTAAAAACCAGCCGCAAATAGCGTGACCAGCTTCGTGATAAGCAATCACTTCTTTTTCTTCTTTAGAAATAATTTTATTCTTCTTTTCCAATCCGCCAATGACTCTATCAATGGCATCTTGGAAATCTTTCATCTCGACGCCCGTTTTACCTTTACGTGCTGCAATTAATGCTGCTTCATTACAAACATTTGCAATATCAGCACCCGCAAAACCTGGTGTTTGTTCGGCCAATTTATGAACGTCTAAATTTTCAGAAACTTTAATAGGGCCTAAATGCACTTTAAATATTTCTTCACGTCCTTTAACATCTGGACGATCAATAGAAATTTGACGATCAAAACGACCTGGTCTTAATAATGCAGAGTCTAATACATCCGGACGATTGGTGGCAGCTAAAATAATAATACCAGTATCTCCGCCAAATCCATCCATCTCTACCAATAATTGGTTCAAAGTATTTTCACGCTCGTCGTTGCTCATCATGGCGTTTTTGCCACGCGCACGACCAATTGCATCAATTTCATCAATAAATATAATACAAGGTGCTTTCTCACGCGCTTGTTTAAATAAATCACGCACACGACTTGCACCAACGCCTACAAACATTTCCACAAAATCTGATCCACTCAAACTAAAAAATGGAACCTGCGCTTCCCCCGCCATGGCTTTGGCTAATAAAGTTTTACCTGTACCTGGAGGGCCTATTAACAATGCACCTTTAGGAATTTTACCCCCTAAGGCTGTATATTTTTTGGGTTGTTTTAAAAAATCAACAATCTCCATAACTTCTTCTTTCGCTTCTTCCAAACCCGCTACATCGGCAAAAGTGATATTAACTTTGGTGCCTCCTTTTTCAAATAAAGTTGCTTTTGATTTACCTACATTAAAAATACCGCCTGGGCCACCACCGCTACCACCAGCGCCACCGCCCATTTTACGCATAATCACTACCCAAACCACTACAATTAATACTATAGACATTACGGCATTGGCTATAGGACCAAACCATTCACCTTCTTTAATGGTATTCTGAGGTATCTCTGTAATATTATTTTGTTCGTAAAATTTTTGTAAGCGGCTGTTAAAACTATTCCAATCGGTAACACTAAACTCAAATAAAGGAACGCCCTTTACTTTGGCTTTAGTCATTTTAGTTTTAAACTTTTGAACATAGAAATCTTTTTCTATGCTATCAGGTTTAATGTACACACGAACGGTTTGTTTATTGTCAACAAAGTCTAAACGCTCTACATCGCCATGTAGCAACATGACTTGTTTAAACTCTTGTTCGGTTGTGGTGGTAATGTCTGGTGCCATTTGAAAAAAGCGAGCAGACAGTAATGAAATGGCAATTAAACCATAAATCCAATAGATATTGAATTTAGGCAATTTAGGCCCTTGGCCTTGTTTATTTGAATTATTATCAGGTATCATTTGCTTCGGTTATATCTATGTTGCCTATTATAACAACAACTTTTAAAATTAGTTTTTAAATTCATGCATTTTTATGTCTGCATCGCTCCACATATCTTCCAATTGATAAAACCTCCTTGCTTCTGGATGCATGATATGAACGACTACATTAATATAGTCAATCAGCAACCATTGAGCCGCTTGCTTACCTTCGCTTTTATAAGGCATTTCGGCACACTTAGTTTTTACCTCATATTCTATAAAATCAGCAATCGCTTTTAATTGAGTGGTGTTACTTGCTTCACAAATAATAAAAAAATCAGAAGTGGCTTCGTGAATTTTTTTCAGGTCTAGACTAAGAATGTTCTCGCCTTTTTTATCTTGGATAGCCTGGATAATGGTTTTGAAAATTTTAGAGCTACGTGTAATTTGAAGGGTCGACGATTTAGGTCGATTTTTAAGTGCGTTCAACGCGGAAATAGGTTCCAATGATGCTTATATTTATATTGGTTAAATGCTGGTGAGTCAAAACATTTTATTTGACTAAAATGATTCTAAACTAACTTTACAAAAATAGCAATTCGTTTGTTACCTGCCACACCAAATATCAATTTAGGGGAGCCGTTCATCGAACTTGCTTCTATAGATAGTACCAATATTTATGCCATGAACCTGGTGCACAAGGGTTTGGCCTTATCTGGCAGTTGTTTTAGAGCCCACTATCAAACCCATGGGAAGGGACAACATGGTCGAAATTGGGAAAGCTCAGCAGGTTTAAACTTGCTTTGTTCCTATGTTTTAGAGCTAAAACAGTTAAAATCGGATACAATTTGGACCCCCGCCGATCAAATTGGCTTATCTGCAGCAGTGGCCCTAGGGGTTCATTCCTTTTTTGAAGCATATGCTGGACCTGAAACAAAAATTAAAAAGCCCAATGATATTTATTGGGGTGACAGAAAGGCAGGGGGTATTTTGATTGAAAACCTAGTAAGAGGGCAGGTTTGGACTTGGTCAGTTATAGGCATTGGCATCAATATCAATCAAATGGACTTTAGGCATGAAACCGCTCAACCTATTTCCTTGAAACAAATAACCCAACAAAATTTTGACCTAAGTATTTTGCAAAAGGAATTATCCTTGCGTTTGAAAACCGAATTGATCAATTGGATAATAAAAGGGGAAGCGGCCACCTTACAAAAAATGGAGGCGCATTGTACCATTATAAAAAAGTAAAAGAATAAATTAAAATTTATGAATATTAAGTTGACACAACACTCAAAAGGCGGCGGCTGTGGATGTAAAATTTCACCAGCCATCCTTTCAGAAATATTAGCAGCGCACAATGTAGGCGCAAAAAATAAAGTACCACAATTATTGGTAGGCAATGATAGTCGAGATGATGCAGCCGTTTATCAAATAGATGAGACAACAGCCATGATAAGTACCACCGATTTTTTTATGCCTATTGTAGATGACGCTTTTTCTTTTGGACAAATAGCTGCAGCCAATGCCATTAGCGATGTGTATGCCATGGGTGGTAAACCTATTTTTGCATTGGCGGTTTTAGGATGGCCTTTAGCTAACTTACCCGCAAGTGAGGCAGCTAAAGTAATGGAAGGCGCTCGTAAAACCTGTACAGAAGCAGGTATCGTGATTGCAGGTGGACACAGCATTGATAGCCAAGATCCCATTTTTGGATTGGTCGTGAATGGAATTGTGCCCATTGAAAATTTAAAAAGAAATGATACCGCACAAGCAGGTGATGTACTTATTTTAACCAAACCATTGGGCATAGGTATTATGGCCACTGCACAAAAAAGAGGGGTGCTCTTAGAAGAAGATTTAACTTTTTTAGTCAATCAACTCACTACCATTAATAAAGCTGGGGAAGCCTTGGGAAAAATAAAACAAGTACATGCCATGACCGATGTAACTGGTTTTGGTTTACTTGGGCATTTAACAGAAATGATGGAAGGAAGTAATTTGACAGCAGAAATTAGTTATAATAAAATTCCAATCATTCCTGCCGTAAGAAATTACATTGCCCAAAAAACAATTCCAGGCGCTACTGCAAGAAATTGGAGTTCCTGCAGTGCAGGCGTTGCTTTCGGAGCAGAAATAGATGAACAAGAAGCTATTTTATTATTACCCGATCCACAAACCAATGGCGGATTATTAATAGCTATTGCTCCAGAAGCATTACAAGAAGTACAAACTGTTTTAAAAGAGTTAGGTATACAATATATTAACCCAATTGGAATATGTAGCGCAGCAAAAGAAAAAAGAATTTATATCACTAAAGATTAGTGATCACTATAATTGTATTAAAGAATTGTCTTAAAGAATTTTATTAGGTATAGCACAATTATTTTTGAAAAGCTTACTCAAAAATAAGGTGGCCTTTATTTTTAATTTGGTCTGGTGTTAATTCGGCCACCAATTGTACCCCTTTAATGCTGCGTACTGTTTGTAAAATATCATTCACTTTTTCATCTTCAATCCACTCGCCTCTTATCCACCAAATAAAATCCATGTGTTTTAATTCGGGCAATAGATATTCTCCATCAAATTGATTGTGGTAAACGAAATGTTGAATAGAAGTGTTGGGCTCATTGCCTTCATACATAGAAAAATAATAAGTTCTATTTTTTCTCTTTAAAGCAATTTCATGATTGGGATTGAATCTAAATTCAAAACCCATGTATTGATTGAGTAAAATACAAAATTGATAATTCTTAATGGGCGCTGTAATGCCTAAAATACGAGAGCCTTCGAAATCACTTTCGTTGATGGCATCTTGATCTAGAATTAGTTTACTGCTCACAAATGAATATTATTTAAAATTGAATTTCTATTTTTATTTCGTCTGTACCTCTTTTATAGGTCAAAATTGTTTTGTCTCCCTTTTTAAATTTAGAAAGTATTTGCATATAATTCATTACATCCACAATTTTATAATCACCCATTTGCATTAAAATATCTCCGCTTTGTAAGCCAATTTTTTCGCCCAATTTTCCTTGACTGGCGCCTTCAATTCTAAGGCCCGCCCCCGTAAAAGCATAATCGGGCATGACCCCTAAGCTCACTGTAAACTTAGTGCTACGGCCCATGCTAGCTTCTCTGGTTTTTAAAAAATCAAGTTTGCCTATAGCATCTGCCTTTTTAATAATGTCTTGCACAAAACGAACCACGTCTTTTTCTCCTTCGTAATTAATTTTATCCCAATCATCAGTGGCTTTATGATAATCTGAATGACTCCCTGTAAACATAAATAAAACAGGTAGGTCCTTTCTATAAAAACTAGCATGGTCGCTTGGGCCCGAGCCTGCACTATCATAATGGGTCAATAAAGAAGTAGGGATTTTCGATAAAATAGTAGCCCAAGCACTTGAAGTACCATATCCACCCACGGTTAATTTGCGTGCAGTATCATACCTACCCACCATATCCAAATTAATCATATAATTGACACTACCTGTATACGTGGGATGCTCTAGCCAATATTTACTTCCCAATAACCCCAGCTCTTCTCCAGAAAAATGTAAGATTAAATAGTTATTGTTTTTAGGTGATTTTTTTTGTAAAGCTTTAGCAAGTTCAATTAAAGCTGCAGTTCCACTTGCATTGTCGTCTGCCCCATTGTGTACGTAATTATTTAAATCTAACCCATGTTTATCTTCGTTGTACCCTAAATGATCTAAGTGTGCACCAATAATAACTGTATTAGCTGCGTGATTATCAATCAACGCAATCACATTGTGCGCTGTTCTTGTAGGATGTTCAAATTCAATGCTAGCTTCAATTTCATAAGTACCTAATTCATCATTAAAATATTTAGAAAATCCTTCTTTAGTAATATACAAAATAGGAATAGGTAACGCCTTGGTAGTATCAAATTTATAAAATTGAATATTGTCAACCAGCTTACCACTATTGTGTAGGAATAAAGCAGTGGCTCCTTTTTGTTGAATGTCAGTCGCCGTTGTTACCAACCACTGCGTCATATCAAAATGAGGATTGCTTGTATTTTCTTCTAACACTTCATTTAAATCTTTAAACCATACTTGCTTGGATTCATTTAATGAAATCGCTGCTTTAGATACAATATTTCCAGTACCGCTATTTGAAATTGGAAAATACGAACTATCAACTGTAAGCGTTTGTTTATTTACTTTTAAGAAAGAATTTCCCGTTAATGCATTGCCTTCGTCAATAGGAAAATTTTGAATATATCCATCAACGCCTAAAGCTTTTATGCCCAATTCTTGGTATTGACCAATGATATAGTCCACCGCTTTTTGTTCCCCATTGGTTCCAGCGCGTCTACCTTCTAATGCATCACTAGCTAAAAATTGTATATGATTTTTTAAAGCTTTTACTAATTTTTTATCAGCATTACTTAAATGTTGCGCGTTTAAAAAAAAGGGAGTGCTTAAAAATAATAGTAACAACCATTTTTGCATAAGAATCAATTTAATACTCAAAGTTAAATAAAGCAGTTAGGAAATTGGCTTCTTCTTTAAAAAACCTTTGCTAGCAGGACATCTCTTATACAAGTAGGTTGATTTTTGCTGGCTATTTTTATGATTAGGGTCAGTATTAATGCAGTGCTCAATTTCTTATTTCGTAAGTACTAGCCAGTCATAAGCCATAGCTTTGCCACCACATGAAAGCCGGTATACATATTGCACTGGTGGGGAACCCCAATAGCGGAAAAAGCTCGCTTTTTAATGCACTTACGGGCATGCACCAAAAAGTAGGCAATTTTCCTGGCGTCACCGTAGACAAAAAAACTGGACAATTGGAATTGGGTGATCAACCCACAACTCTGATCGACTTACCTGGTACTTATAGTTTTTATCCAAAAAGAGAAGATGAATGGGTGGCTTATAAAGTACTCATGGGCGTAGACGACGACTTAAAAACGGATTTGATTTTATTAATTGCAGATGCCAGTAATTTAAAAAGAAATTTACTTTTTTGTAGCCAAATCATTGATTTAAAAATTCCAGTCGTATTGGCGCTCACCATGAACGATTTAGCTGCTAAAAAAGGAATTAAAATTGACATTGCAGGATTGCAAGAAGATTTAGGCATCCCTGTTGTAGCCATAGACGCCAGAAAAAATAAAGGATTGTTTGAACTAAAAACGGCTTTGATCAATATCATACAAACTACCCGATCAAAAAATCAGGAAAGTTTTATTGATAATAAAAAACTGGCCCCTGCCGCTATTGATTCCTTTAAAAAATTGTATCCGACACATAGCGATTACGCCGCCTTGCATTATTTAATGCATCATGAAGCATTTCCATTAGATCATGAAATGCAAACACAAATAGAGCAAATAAAAATCGACAACGATTTCAAACCTACCAAAACACAGGCACAAGAAATATTAGAAAGGTATGGTCACATACAAGAAATTATGAAAAGCAGAGTGGTAGAACCCGACCCTACTGCAAAGAAAAAGAGATCCGAAAAATTAGACAATATATTTTTACATCGCATAGGTGGTTATGCCATATTGCTAAGCGTGCTATTTATTTTATTTCAATCGGTATTTTGGATGGCTAAATTCCCGATGGATGGAATAGAATGGATTTTTACTAATTTAACTACCTACTTAAACTCAATATTGCCCGATGTTTGGTGGGAGGATTTACTGGTCAATGGATTAGTAGCGGGTATTGGCGGTATAGTTGTTTTTGTACCTCAAATTATGATTCTATTTGGGTTAATTACTTTGTTAGAAGATACCGGCTATATGGCGCGCATTAGTTTTTTAAGTGACAAATTAATGCGAAAAGTAGGATTGAATGGGAAAAGCGTCATGCCCATGATTAGTGGATTTGCATGTGCGGTACCTGCTATTATGAGTGCACGTAATATTGAAAATAAAAAAGAAAGATTACTTACTATTATGGTCACTCCGTTTATGAGTTGTAGCGCAAGGCTTCCGGTATACACTATATTAATATCATTAGTGATAGATCAAAAAATATATTTTGGCTTTTTAAGTTTGCAGGGCTTGGTGATGATGGGATTATACCTCATGGGTATTGTGATGGCATTGTTAGCGAGTATGGTATTGAAATGGTTTATTAAAATAAAAGGGAAGAGTTATTTTATATTAGAGTTACCCGTATACCGAGCCCCTCGTTGGAAAAATATAGGCACGACGATGATACAAAAAGCGGGCATATTTGTGAGAGACGCAGGTAAAGTAATTATAGTCATAAGTTTATTATTATGGTTTTTAAGTAGCTATGGGCCAAATGAACCCATGCAAAAAGTAAATGACCATTATGCACAACAAAAATCATTATTAAAAAACTCAGCAGACGCAGGCAATCAAACTGCTACCAAGCAAATTGAAAAAGAATATCATACCCAAAAATTAGAAAATTCTTACGCGGGTATTTTAGGAAAAAAATTAGAGCCCGTCATTGCCCCTATGGGATTTGATTGGAAAATAGGTATTGCACTAGTAACTTCTTTTGCAGCAAGAGAAGTATTTGTAGGCACCATGGCCACTTTGTATAGTGTAGAAGAATCTGACAATAGTTCACTGAGAGAAAAACTAAAAGCAGCTGTTAGGCCCGACGGCACACCTGTTTATAGCTTAGCCGCTGCCCTTTCTTTAATGATATTTTATGTTTTGGCCATGCAGTGTATGAGTACGCTGGCGATTGTAAAACGCGAAACACAAAGCTGGAAATGGCCCACCATCCAGTTTTTCATGATGACTGGACTCGCTTATATAATGAGCTGGCTAGTGTATGTGGTAATGAAGTAAATGTGAAAAAGTTAAATTTTGAGTTTATCTGTTTTTCACTTCCTCAAAGGCTTCATCATAATCGGCGCGAATAGTGCCCATTACGCGATCCCAGAAAAGAAAATATAATCCATAATTTCCTTTAAAGTATTTATGATGCTGGTTATGGTTAACGGAAGTATTAATCCATTTTCCAACCCTACTTTTACTAAATCCTTTTGGATATAATTCCCAACCTAAATGTCCGTAAATATTATACAAAATGGATAATAAAAAGAAAATTGCAATATGTGTTTTGTGAATAGGAATGGTAAATAAAAATACTACGAAAATACCCACTTCGACAATCGATTCTAACGGATGAAACGCATAAGCTGCCCAAGGAGAAGGGTTGGTTGATTTGTGATGCACTAAATGCATAATATTAAATAAACCTTTATGATGCATGATTCTGTGGGTCCAATAAAAATAAGTGTCGTGCATGATAAACATGATGGGGAAAGCTAAAAAATAATAGCCCGTGCCATAATCACTTATGTTTTCATACAAAGTTGTATAAGGCCTCATGGTAGAATTTGCAATAAAAAAGAGTGGTATTAATGCGAAAATAAAAATAGTTATAGTACTATAAAATATTTCGCGCAAATAATCGGAGTTTTTAGGAAAAAGGGATTGTATTTTTTGTTTTAGAATTTTATTTTTAAAAATTATATAAAATAATAAAAAAACACTACCAGCAATTAAATAATACCTGCCGGCTACCCTTTCTAAAAAAAATAAATATTTATTAAATTGTACGCTCATCATATTGAGTAAAGATAATGAAAAATAAAATTGACTTATATAGAAGTACCCTATTTTATTTGTGGGCAGATTTGATTTCAGATTTTAGTATGTAAATATCTTCTTTGATTCGATCTATTTCAACTAATAAAGTTCCGTTATAAACTCCGCGAATACGACGATATTGATCTATTAAAATGAAATTTTCAGTATGTAAAAATTCATTGCCCGATTGATAATATCCAACGGTATCGCCAGCGAAATATTGTTGTTTTGCTAAACCATATATCTCTTTTTTATGGCCAGTAAGTAAGTGCCATTTTGTTGCGTCAACCTTGTTGTCCAAGGCATATTTATGTAACACTTTTACATCGTCTGTTTCAGGGGTTACCGAATGGGAAAGCAATAAAATAGAAGTATCATTTTTAAACGCCTCTTGCAACAAGTACATATTATTTGTCATTTTGGGACAAATATTACGACACTTGGTAAAAAAGAAATTAGCAACATATATTTTACCATTCACTAGGTTTTCGTCAACCACCCTACCATTTTGATCTAAAAAGGAAAAAGAGGGTATGGTATGAATTCGATGATACCCACTATCGGTTTCATTGATCCATTCTGGTGTCCAATCAGGTTGATTAAAAAAAGGAAGTGTAGCTAAAGAATCTGTACCCTTCGGTTCAATTTTATTACTTGTACAAGCATAAAAAAATAATGTACAACAAACAAAGAAATATAAAAAAGTAGTATTGGGTTTCATTTATTTAAATTTAAAATCCATTGAATCCTTTGGAGTCATACATAATTTCAAACCAATCAAACCATATCTTCTACCTTGTTTCACCACATAATTTGCGCGAATGACCCCATTTTCCCACCACATTTTTTGACTCCCGTTTTCATACCCCATTGCATAATGAAATGCCTTATAGGCCTGGCCGTTACGATACCATTCATTGGCAACTCCCTGCAGTTCTCCATCCATAAAATTAAATTCAAATTTAGGTTGCCCATCTTCCCAAAAACCAAGATGCTTTCCTACTTTTTTTCCTAATTGATACTTTCTATATTCAGCTAACCGATTATTTGGATACCATTTTTTAAATACTCCCTCTTCTACACCATTTAAATAACTTCCTACAAATAAAGAATCGCCATTGGCAAAAAGAGTATAAGTATACCCGCTATATTTTGTATTTTGATAATAAAGCGTGTCTTGATGAAAAGATAAAAAACGATCCTTACTATTTACAAATTGATTGGGCAAAACCATTTTAGGCTGTATAGTATCTTGCCCCATGGGTATATCCATTGAAGGCGATGTATTTTTTGCATTGCATGCTTGCAATAACAAACAAGCCACAATACAGGTATAATAAAAAATGACTTTCATTTATTGAGATACAGTGCCAGGACTACCATAGAAACCTGATCCATTAATATAAGGATCATTGCTTGTAATATGATAATGATAAATACCAGAAGGATATTCGGTTGTAACAGCACTGTGCCCATGGTAAGCATCTAATTTTGTATTATCAACCAAGGCGCCATTTTCTTCAGGACCATAGACAGGAAAGCCATCTAATAAAAATCCCAATAAAGAAGATTTTGTCACTTTAACAGTTGTTAAATAAAGTGGTTCCACATGATAATGATATTGGCCCGTTGGTGCAGGATGACCCCAGTAGCGATCAAAGGAAACCATTTCACCTGCTAAAGGTTGATTGGGACCAGCATACTGATTAAAAAAAGGAACCCCATTTAATGAAACACCAATGGCACCTAATGGCGTAGCCATATGATTCGCAGCCACTTTAGGATTTACTGGAATTTTAAATACATAAGATTTCTCGCCAATGGAGTTTGGATTTTTTACAAAATTATAACCTCCAAATGTGACTCCTGAAAAATTATCATATAAAGTATTCGTAGTTGCGTAGTAAGAACTTTTATGGTCGGGAGCACCATTTGATTTTATAGTAATATAAGTACCATCGGAAGTGATACTGGTAGCGCCATATATTTTCTTGAAAACATCTGGCACTGTCGTATTCAATATTGCCACAGGGGGAATATTACTTATTGAACTTGTTGAAACTTTTGAGCATGCAACTGTTAAAAAAATTAACATTAAAAGATAAATATTTTTATTAGTCATGGGAGAAGATTTTTGAATTGGATGTAAAAACAATTATAAGGTTTAATACCATTGAAAGTATTGGTTAAAGAAACACCCCGTTTCCAAAGGGAACGGGGTGCGAAATAAGATAAAATAAGTTTTTACCAACCGCTAATGGCTAGTATTTCTTTCGTATGATCTTTTGTATCGGGCTTATCAATAATATGTTTTACAATACCTGCTTCATCAATTAAGAAAGTAGTGCGGGTAGTTCCCATATAGGTACGTCCCATAAATTTTTTCTGGCCCCATAAATTGTATTTGTCTACAATTTTTTTGTCTTCATCTGCCACTAAAGAAAAAGGCAAATCAAATTTTGCAATAAACTTTTCATGTGATTTTACCGAATCCACACTAACGCCTAACACTTGTAAGCCTTTCTTTAACAAGGCTTTATAATTATCACGCAAATTACAGGCTTGTGCTGTACAACCTGGTGTATCATCTTTTGGGTAAAAATAAAGGACCAATTTTTTGCCTTTAAAATCGGCTATTGAAACCGTATTTCCATGCTGATCAACGCCTTTAAAGGCCGGTGCCTTAGAACCTTCTTTAATAACTGCCATATACTTGAATTGGCGGTGAAGATAGCATTTAAAAAGGACAAAAATGTTTAGGGTTAAAATGGGTCAAATTCGGGCAAATTTTAGTAGGTTTGCGCAATTTATATTTTTGTACGCCATGCCAAAAGACAAATCCATCAAATCGGTATTAATTGTAGGTTCTGGACCCATTATTATTGGTCAAGCCTGCGAATTTGATTACTCTGGTTCTCAAGCAGCTCGCTCCTTAAGAGAAGAAGGCATTAAAGTAATCTTGATCAATAGTAACCCAGCCACCATCATGACCGATCCAATGATGGCCGACAAGGTTTATCTATTGCCATTGACCATTGAAAGCATTGAACAAATATTACAAGAAAATCAAATTGACGCCGTACTTCCCACCATGGGTGGTCAAACGGCTTTGAACTTATGTAAGGAAGCAGATGAAATTGGTTTATGGAAACAATACAATTGTAGAATGATTGGGGTGGATGTAGCAGCGATAGATTTAGCCGAAGACAGAGAACAGTTCAGACAACTCATGGTAAAAATTGGAATTGCAGTGGCGCCCAGTAGAGTAGCCAATAGTTTTTTAGAAGGAAAAGAAATTGCACAAGTAATAGGATTTCCATTGGTGATTCGTCCTTCTTTTACCTTAGGTGGAACCGGTGGCGGATTTGTACATGACGCATCTGAATTAGATGCAGCCTTAGAGAAAGGATTAAAGGCCTCCCCTATGCACGAAGTGTTGGTAGAGAAAGCAGTTTTGGGATGGAAAGAATATGAATTAGAATTATTAAGAGATCAAGCAGACAATGTAGTTATTATATGTACCGTTGAAAACTTAGATCCCATGGGTGTGCATACAGGAGATTCTATCACCGTAGCACCTGCCATGACTTTGAGCGATACCTCTTTTCAAGACATGCGCAACAAAGCCATGTTGATGATGCGTAGTTTAGGAAATTTTGCGGGAGGATGTAATGTGCAGTTTGCACAAAATCCTGAAACAGAAGAATTGATTGCTGTTGAAATTAATCCAAGAGTATCACGTTCATCAGCACTTGCATCAAAAGCTACTGGCTACCCTATTGCAAAAATTGCAGCGAAGTTGGCGATAGGTTATAGATTAGATGAATTAAAAAATCAAATCACTCAAACCACTTCTGCTTATTTTGAACCAGCTTTAGATTATGTAATTGTAAAAATGCCGCGTTGGAATTTTGATAAATTCAAAGGCGCTAATGATACTTTAGGATTGCAAATGAAAAGTGTAGGAGAAGTAATGGCCATAGGAAGAAGCTTTACAGAAGCCATTCAAAAAGCATGTCAAAGTTTAGAAAATGAAGCCATCGGTTTGGGCTATTATGGAAAGAGTTTGATGAAGAACGAAGAATTAATGGAATATATCAAGGTCCCAAAATGGGATCGTATTTTCAGAATTAAAGATGCTTTGATGCAAGGCTCCACTGTTCGTTCTATTGCAGCAGCTACGGGTATTGACAATTGGTTTTTATACCAAATAAGAATCATTTGTACTATTGAAAAAGAATTATTGAAACATAGTCTTGAAACCATTCCTACTGAATTAATGAAAGAAGCCAAACAACATGGTTTTAGCGATATGCAAATTGCCAAACTTTTAACAGGCAATACGAACGACGATGCAGTGTATGAAAAAAGAAAGGCGCTAGGCATTACAAGAGTTTACAAAATGGTGGATACTTGTAGCGCAGAGTTCGCAGCAAAGACGCCCTACTTTTATTCTACCTTCGAAAATTAAATTAACTAGACAGAAGTAAATCAAAAAGATATGAACGTAAAAGATATTGTAGCCCTTAATGAAAAAGAAACCAGAGGTGGATTTGGCGAAGGTATTCATGAGTTGGCCAAAGAAAATAGTGAAGTAGTAGTATTAACTGCCGACTTAGCAGGTTCTTTTAAATTAGGACCCTTCATTAAAGAATTTCCAGATCGTTTTATAGAAGTGGGTATAGCCGAAGCCAATATGATAAGTATAGCAGCGGGCTTAACCATTGGAGGAAAAATTCCTTACACTACTACTTTTGCTAATTTTAGTACAGGAAGAGTGTACGATCAAATAAGACAAAGTGTTGCGTACTCTGATAAGAATGTAAAAATTTGTGCTTCACATGCAGGATTAACTTTGGGAGAAGATGGTGCCACACATCAAATATTAGAAGACATTGGAATGATGAAAATGTTACCAGGCATGACGGTGGTAGTACCTTGCGATTTTAATCAAACCAAAGCGGCTACTAAAGCCATCGCTAAACACCATGGCCCAGTGTACTTGCGTTTTGGAAGACCGAAGTGGCCTAATTTTACGAAAGAAGATGGATCGGATTTTGTCATTGGTAAAGCACAAAAATTAAGTGATGGTAAAGACATTACTTTATTTGCATGTGGACACTTAGTATGGAAAGCCATTGAAGCTGGAAAAATTTTAGAAGCTACCGGTGTAAGTGTTGAAGTAATTAATATACATACCATTAAGCCTTTAGATGTTGCAGCCATTGTAGAAAGTATTAAAAAAACAGGATGCGCTGTTACTTGCGAAGAACATAATATTATTGGTGGCTTAGGAGATGCTATTGCACAAGTAGCTGCAACCCATTGCCCTATTCCTATTGAATACATTGGCACTAAAGATACTTTTGGCGAAAGTGGAACACCGAATCAATTGCTCGCTAAATACGGATTAGATACTCCGAATATTGTAGAAGCTGCAAAAAAAGTATTAGCACGTAAAGGATAATTGGAAATACTTCAAATTATAAGAGGGGAAAATCCAGGTTGACAAAATATATTCAAACTTGAGGTTTCAATTTGAAACCTCAAGTTTGAAACAAGGTGGCAAAATAAGAATAAAAAATAATTAAGGCGCCAATCTTACTTTAACCCAATTATCTTTTTCAAAACTGTATTGTATACGATCGTGCAAGCGCGAACTGCGGCCTTGCCAAAATTCCATTTTAAAAGGATGCACTATATAACCACCCCAATGTGGGGGCAAAGGCACATTGCCTTCTTTGTATTTTTCGGTATTGTCTGCAACCAATTTTTCAAGGTATTCGCGATTTGGAATAATTTGACTTTGTGGTGAAGACCAAGCCCCTACTTGACTTCCCAAGGGTCGTGAATGAAAATATTCTGCACTTTCTTCGACACTTACTTTTTTAACCACTCCTGTGATGCGTACTTGACGTTCTAATTCTTTCCAGAAAAAATTCATCGCTGCTACTGGATGTGCAGCCATTTCTTTTCCTTTATTGCTGTCGTAGTTGGTAAAGAATATAAAACCTTCAGGGGTATAGCCTTTTAGAAGCACTACGCGCGACGAAGGAGCGCGGGCATCATCAATAGTAGAAAGTACAAAAGCGTTTACTTCATCAATATTACTTTGAATGGCGTCTTCCCACCAATGCGTAAATTGATCCATTGGATGCGCCGAAGTAGCTGCTTCATCCAAAGAAGCCATTTGGTAATCGCGGCGTATAGAAGCAATATCCTTTTGCATAAATTTTTTATTTAGTCGCGTACAAAATATTAATCACAGATAATAATAATAACATGCCTACCAATTGATGCAATTGCGCCAACCATTCAAAACCACCCCAAATACCCGGAATAATATGTACACTAGAAAGCACTGTAAAAATACCTAAAAGAACTTGTATGAACACCAATAGCGCTGGGGCAATTCTTGCTCGTACCCAAAAATTATTGCCTTGCAGTTTTAATAATTTGGCAGACCATAGTATAATAAGTAGTAATAATAGGTAGGCTACCCCGCGATGAATAAAATGAATCCAAATAGTATTATTAACTGCATTAAGAAAAAACCCTTCCTTCCCTAATAAACCAGCTGGCACCCACTCCCCATTAATGGTAGGCCAGGTACTTGCCACATTGGCTGCCTTATGTCCCGCCATTAAAGCCCCATAAATGAGTTGAAAAAAGAG
>Ga0114966_10000421_pt1 | contig 41662 bp, 41 predicted proteins | sample M_130207_XF_Meta_FD_87029 | JGI IMG/M metagenome (GOLD analysis project Ga0114966, IMG submission 87029) | Freshwater microbial communities from Lake Montjoie, Canada to study carbon cycling - M_130207_XF_MetaG | ecosystem: Environmental > Aquatic > Freshwater > Lake | place: Lake Montjoie... | reverse complement strand
CGAAAAAGATGATTTCATTGGAACTAGGAAGGGATACAAGTCAAAAATATATAAACAAAACTGCATTTGAAATGTAAAAAGGTGAAAAAAAAATTGAAATGGTTTTTGCCAATTACTACTATTACATCAATAACAACAACTATATAAAATGACGCCTCAACTCCCAATCATGTGCCAACTTGTCAACACTTATATTGAGACGCGGAAACCCTGCTCAAAATGCAGAAGAATCGCTAAAAATTGCGTGTGCAAAAAGGAAGTGGGGCCGAAGGGAGGAGGAAGTATAAGGGGTTTGGGCTCTTGGTGAGAAGTTAGGCAAAAAATAAAAACAAAAAAATAAAAATCATGTATATTTGTATTTTTTTGTTCAGAGGCCCACGACCCGCATAACCCACAACCCACACCGAGCGCAAAACCAATCGCGTATAAAAAAATTGAAAAGGATTCCACCTGGTGTATGAATAGTATCAAAGGTTTATTATACGATTCTTCGTAGAATTCAATTAGTATTTAAAATGGCGTCTTCTTGTGCACCGGTGCTAACAGGAAACGAAAAGAGAAAGCAGAGCTGCAAGAATGTGGGCGGCGAGAAAAAGAGAAAGGGACACAAGCGCGAGGACGATTTCAAGAATCAGTACAATCCTGCGTCGCTGACCGAGCCGACGGAATACAAGGCGACTTCGGACACATGGATCCCAAGCGGTCTAGAGATTACCAACATCTTGTGCGAACGTTTTGGTATGGATGCGTCCAAGAACTTGTATATTTCAAACAAGAGTGGCGAAAATATTCAGTTCACGCTGGGGCAAATCCCCGAATTGATCGCAGAGGACAATTTGGCGTGGCTACAAAACGCGGATAATTGCCGTGCACTCTTCAACAAGTATTTGAAGAAGGTGGAATCCGCTAGACCCGCTGATATCCTTGTCTACAAGGACAATACGGCACAGAAATGGCTCTTCTTCAAGATGGACGACATCATTGACTTCATTGTTGCAAAGGCGACGTGGAGACGGCTGGAAACGGGGCGCATCAAGGGCGACTTTGACAACGATACTAAGAAGGGGACATCTCAGTATATGACCTACGAATACCGCCCTACACACAAGAGCTACTTCTTGGGACTCAATGGGGGAAAGGGAATTGAATTTATACATTTGTTGAAAAAAAATATTGCGTTTTATGAAGATGCTTTCCATTACTAAAAACCAAAAACCAAAATAAAAATAATTAGTAGCGTCTGTATCTCTTTGTTCTTTTTCCTTTTGTTCTCCTTCTTTTGGTTCTCTTTTTCCTTTTTCCACCCGATTGATTTTTACTTATAAAATGCATTACAGAAATTGGCTCTCCTGCTATATTTAACATTTTTTTAACAAAATCCATAGGAATATTTCTCTCTTCTAGCTTCATATCAATATTTCTATCTTGCTCGTATAATTCAAAAATATAATGGTGCGTTCCAGTTTTGGGTGGCGGAGCTGGTCCAGTATATGGTAATAAGTCATTTCCATTTTTAATATCATTAACTATATTGATCGCTATCCAATGGAACCGATTACCATGTATAGAATCTGGATCATACATCAACAGCGTATACAATTTATTATTTTCAAAAGAATATTTAATTTGAGGTTTAGATTGCGTTTCACTCGGTTTTAGAAATTCGTTATTATTTACTAGTTTATTATTATAGTATACTTCCATCTATAATAACTATAGTTAATAAAACTTATAAAAATCAGTTTATTTTTAATAATATATTAATATATATAAATGGCGAAGCGTTTTCGTTCAAAAAAGAGAATGACTCGTAAAATCCGCCGTGGTGGCGATAGTACTTCGTCCTCAAGGAAGCGGTCCTCTGGCGAATCTAGAATTTTTTCTAGACCGGCAAGTAAGAGCAGGAGCAGGAGCGGGTCTAGGTCATCAGGAAAAGGCAAGAGCAAAAGCAAGTCCTCAAGCGCCGAAAAATACATGAATGATACCTGCCCAATTTGCTTTGAACATCTATCCGCAAGTCCCATCGTTACGACTAAATGCAAGCATACTTTCCACGAGAATTGCTTAGTTGGGTGGTGCAGTGCGCAACGTGCCAACAAAACATGCCCCGTATGTCGCGGGGATATTAAAGCGACTTGCGACGCTATAGGACCATTTAATAGTATGGAGATATTCCGCTACATTGAGGATAGATGGTCGCCACAACGTGCAGCCAATAATCAAACGGCCTCTCTCTTGATAGGCGATCCAAAATTTGACCCAAATGTACGTGCTTCGTACCGGGATTCGCCTGGGGAAGTTTCATTATTCTGGCATCTCGCTCGCGATGAGAACTTGGAACTATTAAAGATGTTGCTTGCACGCCCAGACCTCGTAATCCCTGCTTCTGACGCAGCCGATTTTGCCGGTGATAACAGAATTCGTAAACTTATTATACAATACAAGAAAGTCCCGCCAAAATTGAAAAAGCTGTGGATGTAAAACTCCCACATTTTATATTTTAAATATTCATATATGTATAATGGATAATAGTTTCACATTTGAGGCAGATTTTCCCGCTGGAACAAAAGTATTAGTCTACGATGGAGAGGATGCACGTGGACGTATTCGAACATACCCGCGAACAATACGCCGGACTACACATTTAATGCCGCCGAATGACTATTTAGGACGAAGAATACTAGGCTTCGATTTTTCCCATATATTCAACAACAACGAGCGGGCTCGGATAGAGAACGAAAGGAGATTGGCGTGGCGTCGCCGACCTTATGACAACAATAACCCCGATCCGGCACCCGTACCCGTGCGTATGGGTGATGGCATTCCTCTTGGGCGTGTCTTTGTGCCCCAAGGTGGTCGCAAATCCCGTCGCGGGCGAAAAAGCAAGAAGTCTAGAAAGACTCACTCAAAGAAGCGACGCTCACGTCGTCGTTAAAAACAAAAAATATCAAACTTTCATGTTTGTTTGACATTTTTTTATGATTTTTACACAAGTGGCGGACAAATGATAAAGATTTCATGACTATCCTTGATGTGATTCACCGCCTGACCTTCCCGATTCTTGCCGATTCGCGTCTCGCCCTGGCCATACGTATACTGCCACTCAGGGTAAACCTGCTTGTAGTCCTTGTACATTTCGCGAATGGTTTCGCAATTATTGTACGTTATAAGAAATCCGCCCTTGTGATTTTTAAGCAATTCGCACATAACAGAATGCTCAAAATCATTGTGATGAATGGCGAAGTTGCAATTCGGATACATACCCTTGAACATCTTGGAATCATCGCCCAAATAATAGGGCGGATCTAGAAACAAGAAGTCGTTGGGGTGGTTCGCAATAACGCTTTTAAAATCGGAGCAAGAGACGCTCAGACGCTTCAAGTCAAGTGTTTCTAATTTTTTAATTCTTCTTGCAAATTTGTCGGGGTTAATTTCATTGGAACTCGGCCAACCAAGAAACATGGGCCCGTACGAGAGGGTCATGTTGTAATAATAATACACCGCCTGCAAAATCCGGTCATCGTCAAGCATATTTTTTTCATGTTCCGTCAATTCAACGACCTTTTTAGTTTTATAAACCAACGTAGCCGGCTTGATTTTATCCCAGTGCGAAAGCAATATATGTCTATTTTTGGTGAATTCGTCCGCATTAATCTCAAATTCCTTGAGCGCAGCGACAAACGCGGTCTTGTGATTGATGAGGACGTCCCAAAAGTTTGTAAGCATGCCAAATACGTCATATCCGATCACTTCAATCCCCAAATTTTGAGACAAACACAATTCAAAGGAGCCGCCACCAAAGAAGGGGGAGACGACCTTTTTCTCGCGTAATTTTGGCAAATTATCTAAAATAAGTCCAATGGCTTTGCTCTTTCCGCCTGCATAACGTAGTGGCGATACTAAAACGCGTTTAAATCCGTCGCCAGTGTTTGATTTGATTTCATTTAAATATGTTTGTAAATATTCCTCTTCTTTTTCATAAGGAAACTCTTTTTCTTCAACCTCGGGGTCTGTAAATTTGGCCATTATTATACTTATATATATTGTTCTGTTTATATTCCTTATGAATCATTTTTTTTTGAAATCTACTTGAACCTGTTTACGTCTTTTTTCAAAGTCATCTTCAAGTAATAAATATATAGTATATGATTTCATATTTGGACTTGTCGTATAATATTTGAGAGGTAAATACGATATTATGGTGTTTACATATTTGTCTGATTATAGTCGTAAACATATTATAACTGCGTTTCTTGGTCAAGTATTTTTGTTTAGATTGATGGTAATATTCTTTAATATTGTTTATAAATGCCTCAATTGTTTCATTTAATATCCCTTTTTTAAATGATGCATTATTAAATAAATAATAATTTGTGTATTTCGCACAATTTGTTTCTAATAATGTTATAAATAATTCAATGGGGATATTATTTTTAAACAATTGAGAACTCATCAACCTCGCTTCTATATTATAATTATATTTTTTTGTGCCTTAATTTGAACTTCTTCATTGGTGGTCTGCAATAGGGATCGGCTCAGGTTCGGAATCATCTACTGACTCAAGAACAGGAACAGGCTCCACGACAGGCTCCTCAACAATAATTGGCTCTTCAGCTACTGGTTCTGCAGCAACTGGTTCTGCAATAGGTTCTTCAGCTACTGGTTCCTCAATAATAACAGGCTCCTCAACAACAGCAGGATCTTCAGCTACTGGTTCCTCAATAATAACTGGTTCTTCGGCTACTGGTTCAGAAACAACAGCTGGCTCTTCAGCTACTGGTTCCTCAATAATAACAGGCTCTTCAGCTACTGGTTCAGAAACAACAGCTGGCTCTTCAGCTACTGGTTCAGGGGTTGGTTCTTCAGCTACTAGTTCCTCAACTGGTTCTGCAACAGGCTCTTCAACAACAGCTTGCTCTTCAACAACAACAGGCTCCTCAACAACAACTGGTTCTTCAACAACAGCTGGTTCAGAAACAACAGCTGGTTCTTCAACAGGTTCGGAAACTGGTTCTTCAACAACAATGGGCTCTTCAGCAACAGCTTGCTCTTCAACAGGTTCGGAAACTGGTTCTTCAACAACAATGGGCTCTTCAGCAACAGGTTCCTCAATAATAACAGGCTCTTCAATAACAACTGGCTCAGGAACTGGTTCAGGAACTGGTTCAGGGGTTAGTTCAGCGATAGGCTCTTCAACAATAACAGGCTCCTCAATAACAACGGGTTCTTCAGCTACTTGTTCAGGGGTTGGTTCCTCAATAATAACAGGCTCCTCAACAACAGCTACTGGTTCAGGAACTGACTCTTCAACAACAGCTACTGGTTCAGGAACTGACTCTTCAACAACAGCTACTGGTTCAGGAACTGACTCTTCAACAACAGCTACTGGTTCAGAAACTGCTTCAACTACTGGCTCTGCAACTGGTTCGGAAACAGGTTCGGAAACTGGCTCTTCAACAGGCTCGGAAACTGGTTCAGAAACTGGCTCTTCAACAGGTTCGGAAACAGGTTCGGAAACAGGCTCTTCAATAACAATAGGCTCAGGTGTTGGTTCATCAATAACAACGGGCTCTTCAGCTATTGGTTCCTCAATAATAACAGGCTCTTCAACAGGTTCGGAAACAGATTCGGAAACAGGTTCGGAAACTGGCTCTTCAACAAAAACAGGCTCCTCAACAACAACTGGTTCAGGGATTGGTTCGGAAACTGGTTCAATGACACGCTGTTCCGAGACGATTTCCTCAACAACTAATTGAACTACAGGCTCTTCAACAACAGGTACAACAACAACCGGTTCCGTGACAGGCTCGGTATTTTGAGTAAATACTGGATGATCGTCAGCTTCATTACTAGACGATTCGGCTGCTATATTAGATATAATCTCGTTGCTAGTAACATTTTCTGGAACTGACATGACTGCTTTACGAATATAGGTAATGGTTAATTTATTCTGATGAGACCGAATATTCGCAATGATATGCGTTTCAAGGATTTTTTTAAAAGAATTTATTTTGTTAATAGCTCTGGCCTGAGTTGGGTTATCATTGACATTGTGAAAAGAAATAACCATCTGTTTGAACCGAAACATCTTCTCAGATGATTGAGTTAGAATCCACAAATACTCTGAACCGCCAACGTCCATTTTTAGAAAAATATCCTTATACTTTGAAATAATGGCTTGAAGATTGTCCGAAGTAGCAGTATTATACGCACTAATATTTTTAGTAATTATTTTAAGTTTGTCAGTTGGTAAATGTGATGAAATATTACTTATATTCGTATCAAATGCTCTACCTTCTTTTATATTCATATTTTGCATTACTAACTTACTAAACAATTCATTTTTAGAAATCCCAGCTAAAACAAAAAAATCATAATTGGGATCGTTTACTATGACACTAAAATGGCTAACATGTCCGACTGGAATAGTCTGATACGACTTATCAACCGCAAAATAAGATGGTATCCCGCTATTCATGTATTCTATTTATATATTTATTTTTTTAATATTTTCTGCATAATATTGTTTGTAAAGAGCGCCAATTCAATCTCGTCTTCATGGATGTTATGAAAAATGGTAATATATTTACAAATATAAGGAATAATATTATACTTGTCGTCTTCTGTCAAATTTGCCGTTGTTTTTACAAAGACGAAATAACTATCTAAAATGTCAATTACTGAATACCCATTGTCGTGCAGCGCATATAACGTATTTATCGCGCCATTTAAATTATTTTGTTTCAACAATTCCGTGTAATGTTCAAATGTAATGAAGCTAATATCGGTGCATATCTGATTCGCCAATGCAATCGTAATCTCTTCATTCACAAGCTTGAACTTTTCCATGTAGTTAATAAGGACCTTGACAGAATGATTACATATATCTAGAACAAACTCCTGTGCGTCCTGACAAATACGAATATTCTCGGCTTGTTTAATTTTATTCAGAATTCGGTTCAATTCGTGTCGTTGCAATGGTTTCATTTTTATACAAATGAAGCGGGACTGGAGACTTTCAATCACCTTTTGAATATTAGTGCAAGACGATATAAAATGCACATTGTGGCTATACTTATCAATACAATTGCGGAACACTTGTTGGCTTTGCTCAGTAATGAAATCAATGTCGTCCAATATGACTATCTTTTTCTTGCCCTTCACATCAGAACAGGTTTGGCAAAATGTTTTCACGTCATTGCGATAGTAATGTATACCTTGTTCTTTTAAATTGTTGATATACAAGACGTTCTCTTTGTAATCGTCATAGCTAACGCCGTTATAATACTCACGTATAATTGCATCCAATAACGTGGTTTTACCCGAGCCCGAATCTCCGATAAGTAGCAAATTTAACGTGTTTGTGTTAATTAGCATGTTTAAAATTTGTAAAAAACTATCTTCTAGTTGAAAATCGCGAAACAGCCTAGGCTGGAACTTATTAATAAACAATTTGTGATACATTATTATTATTGGTAAAAAAGTATTTAAGCTTATCTCATAATATTTTAATTAATGTCAGAATCCTTTTATAAAATACTTGGAGTTTCAGAGCAAGCTACTCAAGAAGAGATTAAGCGTGCATATCGGCAGCTTTCTCTCAAGTCTCATCCCGACAAGAACCCTGGCGATAGTGAGGCAAGTGGTCGGTTCCATAAAATCAGCGAGGCTTATGAGGTATTGGGAGATGTTGAAAAGCGACAAGAATACGATATGGTCTCGAAGAACCCGTTTGCACGAATGGGTGGGATGCCGAGTGGTGGGATGGGTATGCCGCACGGCGGGATGGGTATGCACATGAACATGGACGATATCTTGCAAAATCTCTTTGGTTTTGGAGGAATGGGTGGACCGGGTATGATGCCGGGAATGGGTGGGTTTCCACCAGGAATGAACGGGTTTCCGCCTGGTGCAAATATCCATGTGTTTCGCAATGGTGTGCCAATAAATATAAATAACGCCATGCAGAAGCCGACGCCCATTATTAAAAATATTCCCATTAATATGGAACAAGTCATGAATGGTGCAAACATTCCAGTGGAAATTGAGAGATGGATACTAGAAAACGGCAACAAGGTATTTGAACGCGAGACGATATATGTAGCCATTCCAAAGGGCATTGACGACAATGAAATAATCATGCTTCGCGACAAGGGAAATATTCTGAGCGAACACAACAAGGGAGATATTAAGTTGTTTGTCAAGGTAGAGAATACAACTGATTTCAAAAGGGCTGGTCTAGACTTGATATTAGAGAGAAAGGTTTCTCTCAAGGAGGCACTTTGCGGATTCAACTTTGAGTTGAAACATATCAATGGCAAATCCTATACTATCAACAATAATCCTGGATCTATCGTCACTCCTGCATACTTTAAATCAATCCCAAATATGGGTCTAACGAGAGACGGACACACTGGCAACTTGGTAATAACGTTTGAGGTACTTTTCCCTGAAACACTGGACTTGGATAAAATTGCCAAGTTGAAGGAAATATTATAACAAGATAATATATAACACGACATGTACGATTTTTATCGCACACCCTCTATTTACGCACACATGATGAATGCAATATTATTGTTTATTTCCGTGATTCTTATCTACACAAATTATTCCACTATATCCAGAATTGCCGCGACCGAAAAGGTGAAATTGGTTCTATTGCTTTCTCTCGCAATTGGAATACATGGATTGTCGCATTTAGGGTTGGAATATGTATACAAGTTTAATCCGTTGAAACCAAGCCATAACTAATGCGTTAAAATTTAGCAAAAATAATACTTAGGTATATTAACTGGGCATATACCAGTTTACATGCTCTCGTGGCTTAGTGGTTATAGCGTGTGCTTAGTAAGCACAAGGTCGCGAGTTCAAACCTCGCCGGGAGCTCTCTGTAAATATATTCAACAGCATTTGAATATATTTTCTTGGTTTTTGTCTTTTTATTGTTTGTTATAATAAATAAATTTAATTTTTATGCTGTACTATATTAAATGCCGAGCAATGGAAGTTTTTGGTTTGGTGGTGGTTCTATGGGATTTCCGGGATTTTTATATAAAAAGAATACTGGAGTTGGAGCACGCAGAAGTACCAAAATGGCTCCTGGAGGAAATACCACGTGCAATGGTCCGACCTATATTTATAACAAATTTAAGCCAGGAGGAGGAGGTGTAGGCGCCTCTAGCGTAGCGAATCGTCGTGCAAAAAATAGATTGGCTACAGTATGTTCGGGACAAAAATGTTTCCCTTGTTATACCACAATTGGACAATACAGCAATTACACACACAATCCGAATGGATATGTTCCGTGTCCTCCAGAAAATTCTAAATAGAAATTTATTTAACTTTATTATTATTTTCATCTTTACAATAAAGTTAAACACATCATATACAAAATACAAGAACACTACAAAATTTAAGAAATTCGCTTGGTGGGGATCTCAGAGGAAACAAGGTAAATAGAATTCTCCGTGATAATGATATACTCGGTAGCACTCTTGTAAAACTTTGCAATCGGGCTGGTATATTCATCTTCGCTCTTGACCAACAACTTCTCTCCGTTCTCCTTGACACCAACAAGTGCCTTTTTATCCAAAGAGGCGGTCCAATAGTCGAGCATAATAGGTTTGTCTTCCACGATGGATAATTTAGATGCATGTTTCAAAGTAGCCTCGCTCGGCAATTTATAGCTGGCCTCGGCGCCCCCAGTCAATTGTTTTTGTTCAGACATTATATCTATAAGAAATCGTTAGTCTTTATATTAATTAAAATCAAAAGTATTTTAATAATGTATTATATAAAATGTCAGAATTATATTCATTGAAATCAACAGAGACATATCTTTCCGATGGAATATTTTTGGTTAACAACGTTATAGATAAATATATTCAAATCCTAGTAGAATATTGCAGTGCGGTATCCAAGCAAAAATTTGTAATAACGAGTCCAAATATGTTTAATTTTATAGTATTGCGCGGATTAGAGACAACCACGCATGTATTTAAATATGTCTTGTTGTATACGCAAAATTTAGAGGCTGTGTTTCATCACGCACAAAAGTCCATCTATTACTATCTTGAGTTCATCTCGCAAGTAGCAGAACAGAAAAATGCGTTTTTACAACTCTCGTCGCGAGATGCCATAACCTATGTATATAAAAAAACGATTTATTTGATAAACAATTTGGAATCAAAGAAATCAAAAAACGATATTATAAACACTATGAACACATATATGCAACTTTATAAAAACATGGGAGACAACATAATAATAACAAGAAAAAATGCCACGTCTATGTCTGCGGATGATGTAGACAAATTAAAAGCAATGATAATAGAAATAAAGACGGAAAAGAAGCAAACAAGTGAATGGGTGAAATATTTCAAGGATTTGAATGTAATTGACGACGATTGAACCGACGCACGCAAGAATAAATATTTGCATAGGGTTAACCAAAAATATAGTTGGTTATAGAGAGGTTTAGCATATCTTGCGTAAAAGATATAATAGAAAAACGTGTTTCATAAATATTATTTTATTAATAATATATATAATACTATGTCTGGTTTTGGTGATATGAAGGATACGGATATTGGTGCTACTAAGGGTGCTACTATGGATTACGGCACGGACGCTGTTGTGCCTGCTGCTATGGGTGTCGCCACAGACCAAGCTATTTGTAAACAAACTCCCTGTCTGCCCTATCAGTATAACGCAGATGGATCCACAACAATGTGTGAGAATTATAGACCGGAGCTGTGTTACACTGATGTTGCTTACCAAGGTTTTTATGATAGTGTAGACTGGGATGCATTAAAAGACAATGCTGATGCATACTTTAAAGGATTTGGACGTTATTGTTGGGATTGGTTTGATAGTCATCCTCGTGCTATGGATTTGTTTCGTCTTGTTTACCAAAGTTATACCTATACCACAAGATTTGGTGAATATGGCATGTTTTCTAAAATAGAGAACTTAGTAAAAACGGATGTTGACTGGTGTGGTGATATAAATTACTCGTTTTCAATCCCGATTGGTGATGCTACAAAGACTATACAACAGCGAATTTTTCATATTGCATTGCATTCCCGTAAGGCAAAACTTGTTGAAATTAGTAGGTCCAGGCGCGATACGTCTCTGTATAATTGCGGTTTCTTTCCAAGGCCTCTAAATCCGGATGGTACACTGGCTGATACTGGTGCTGATACTGGTGCTGATACTGGACCATTTCATTATAAAATTGATAGTTTATGTTCTATCAAGGCAATGAGAGCAGCTAGTACTTCACTATGCACCAATCTTATTCTTAGTGAGGAAAAACGCCCGTTCAAAGAATTTTATTATGATCGTGAGATTGGATTTCAACCTAATGTTTTCCCGTTTCAGAATATAGGGTTCGCACAAGAAGCATTAAATGATCCTACATGTAAGATGTGTAAAACTTCTATGGATAAGGGTGGTGATGCTCCTGAACCTCTAGTTAACATACTACAATTGCACGACCTTATATACAATTTGTTTGTCGAATATTTCAATACACGTATGTGGGATGTCATAAGATTGGATACTTCTATGGCTACTGGTCATGATGGTGGTAGATCTATAAAAAGAAAATCAAGACGGACAAGGAAATCAAGAAAAACTAAGGGATCAAAGAAACCCAGGAAATCAAGAAAAACTAGAAGATTAAGGAAAACGAGAAAATTAAGAAAATAAAGAGACGGAAATACTAGACGACGATTGAAGATTGCATCTTTGCAGGTATATAACAATAAAATTGATATATTATTGTTATGTAGTATATCAAACTATCAGCGATCAACTAATGACAAATGACAACGTGCCTAAACATAAATACATGTCCCGGCGATAAAATGTACAATGTAGTATGTAATTTCTCAATTGGAATTGATAACTATGCATGCAACCCCCAAACTACTTGTATGCGTGCAGATGGTAAATATGACTGCTGTGCAAATCATATAGTAAGGTGTATAGTATACGCATCGTCATTGCTTGTACCGACGATTCAACCCAGCATACTAATCAGTGCGACGGATTGCAATCAATCGTGCAACAAAATAGATAAATGTTATTGGTACGAAAGTCTGCAAACAGATGATTTGTGTGTTGAGAATAACAACGAGTATTGTTGTTCTCAAAATAGAGAAGATTGTTGCATGACAAATAAAACCGGCGCGTACATAGTATTTGGATGTATTGCAGGCATAATAGTAATGATAATAGCCGCATATTATTGGTATTATGTAAAGAAACCACAACGCAAAATAGTGCCTACAAAAGAACCAGCATTTGTATAGGAATGAGAAGTTTGCCGCGTAAGAAAATATACAAAACCAAAACCAAACCCAAAACCAAACCCAAAATCAAAACCAAACACACAATATTTATAAATTCACCATAATGGTCTTCTTTCGGATTTTTTTGTTTTTATTTTTAGTAGATAGCATGGTCGGGTCTTGAAGTTTGATGCCGACTTGTTTAAATTCATCCAACAATATTTTTTTTAGAAACTCATAAATTACCATAAGAACGGGTTCTTGGCACTTGCCAACGATCAAGACGCTGCCTGTGCGAAATATCATAAACGAGACATCAACTATATTAACAGCGGTCTGCAGGTCTAATGCGCTCAACCGACTGCCATTATGTTCTGCATCCGCAGGGTTATAGTAAAACTTGCACTGAATGCCAGGATAAGAGCAAGGGTCATAAATGCACTGAATATTATATTTCGTCTTGAGGATATCAAATAGCGCCTCGCGATTGATAAAGAATCCGCAATTAAAATTGGAGTTGATTAGAACAGTCTCCGTCGTATTGGGTAAATATTCTAATTTTTCAGGCACAAATGGTTGCAGAATGTCAATAACCATATCCAAGATTTGAAGAAACGATTCTTCGGTTTGAATGCCAGGAATCTCCAACTTCCCAGTATTAAACACCTTCACATGAAATTCTTTAAATCGGTCCATATATTTCATCCGCAAAATCATAACAAAACAATTGTAGAACGCACTCTTCTTTTTGCAACGATAACTCATCAAATCCTTCTGAGAAATGCCAATGCTTACTTTACGAATATCCTTGAACTTGATTCGTCCAGTGGGATTATTGATGCTTGTAATGACATTTTCCTCAACACAGACCTCGTCAAGCAATCGTTTTTGAATCAACTCCAACTCTTCAGGATACAAGGAGTTGAACTTCATTTGTTTCTTGACAACCCCTGCCCGCGTTTCAGCGTAGGGCAGGATGGGAATTTGCCAAAACACGAGTTTCAAATCAATCGGCCGGTTTAAATAAGATATGTTTGTTTTTGTGGAAATATATATGTCAGAAGCTTTAGGACATGTTTCGTGCAAGATGTCCGCGCTAATCATATGTGTATTTTCCATTGCGTCAGTGGTGTCATCCTCCTCCTCATCGTCAATGCATGATATGAAATTTTCCCATTCGTCGTCAATATTCAGCGACATCGGATATAACTATAAATTACCTTTAACTTCTTTAAGCCATTTTCTTTTCAATTGTTTATTTTAATACCCCCGCCATCAAATTTTTTTGTGTGTAGATATTAAAATGCTGGCGTCTCAAAGCAGTGTCGCGATTCCGATTCCTCTTAGCAGTCCTACTAAAAAAACGGAATGTGTGTATAATTTCTTCGACCCGTCAAAGGCATCTCCGCCTAACGAATTCTTACGCAAACTTCAGGTTAGACTTGAAACATTTGATGTGGGGGTTGTTAAAAAACCGCTTAAACGCAACAAAGAATAAGTCAGATGACCTTTGTAATCTTGAAAGTGTATAATATTTTCAATGAAGTTTAGGAATTCCGTGGTGATAGTATTTTTGTAATTGCGAATGATATAATTCAAGAAATCTGTTATTATATTTTTTTTATCCACGTTGTATGTTCTGCTGAGATGTAGGACATAATTTACAACGATCTCTATTTTAGACGTTTTTATTTTGTCTATCAGCGTCTCCCACACGTCCTTGTCAATGATATGATAATGCGTATCTAATATATCCTGATTGGATTGCATGAAATTAACCATGCTGCGAATGTCCGATTTATACAATTGCTGCACGCAATGCAATATCTCTTCGCTCATGTTAAGCTTTTCGCAAACGGAGATTTTATTCAAAAATACGATAATATCTTCCTTGGGTAGCTGATTAAATCTGAGTTTGAGAAACTCGTTTTGAAGTCCAATGTCTATTTTGCTAATGTAGTTGCAAATCAAACAAAAACGGACATTGTCTGAATAACTTTGCAATAAATACCGCAAGGCTTGTTGGGCGTTTTTTGTCATGTAGTCTACTTCGTCCAAGACGACGAATTTCATTCCCTCGTTAAAAAGCGGTTTTGATGTGACAAACGCGTTTATTTGGTTGCGAATGACATCAATCCCTCTCTCATCCGACGCGTTTAGATGAATCATTAGGCCCGCGTCCTTATTATTTAATTTGGTTTGGTATGCGTTTATTAAATTGATAATGGTCGTTGTTTTACCTGTGCCCGGCGGTCCATAAAAAAGCAAGTTCGGAAAATAAGAAGTTTCAATGATATTATTTAGAATCTTCTTGTTTAGCGGATCTAGCACTATATCGTGGAATTGTGTCGGTCTATGTTTTTCTACAAACGGACAATATGTATTCATAGTACTTGCGTATGTAATATGCATCATTAATTTTAAGTGGTCTTTTTTACATATTTTTTATTTTTCTTGAAACACGTTTTATTTTATAAAATAATTGAACGTGTAAATATATATTATGCAATATAACATCCTCCCACCTAGTCAATCTACTCAAACTACCATGTCCCGCGCATATTTAGAAATCATTGTTGGTCCCATGTTTTCAGGCAAAACAAGCAAATTGGCCGAAATATATAAACAATGCATGTTTTGTAGTATACCCGTCGCCGTCATCAATTATGCGTTAGATACGCGTTATCATGATACTATGTTGAGTACACATGACAAACATATGATCCCCTGCATTCAAACCATGTTGCTCGCTCCCATGTGGGAATCCAACGCCCAAGTGCACTCGGCAGATGTCATATTAATCAATGAAGGGCAATTCTTTGAAGACTTGTATCCCGTGGTTGAATCCATGCTAAAAGCCGGCAAAAAAATATACATCTCTGGTTTAGACGGCGATTTCCAGCGCAAAAAGTTCGGCCAGATTCTTGATTTAATTCCCTTGTGCGACAAAGTAACCAAACTAACTAGTCTTTGCAGTATTTGTAAAACCGGCGAGCCTGGAATCTTCTCTATGCGTCTTACAAGCGAAACTCAGCAAACCTTGATTGGGTCTGATAATTATGCACCCGTTTGCAGAAATTGCTACAAGTCAACATAAATAGATCTGACGCCTAAAGTAATTATATAAACAATTTAAATTGAAGCCTTTATAACTTGTTATATGACCGATACAAATACCACTAAACCAAAGAGAGGCAGAAAACCAAAGGCGTTAACTAATCCTCCACCTGAAATCGTATTGGTGAATGAAGAAATCACCGCCAATCCTCCACCTGTAGAAAAAATAACCATTCTTGTTTCAGAACAACCTGAAACCAACGAAGATGCGGATGCAGGCGACGCCGAGGCTGACGCCGATGTTGACGCCGAAGTTGGTGCTGTCGCAGATACTAAACCCCTACCAAAAAAACGCGGACGCAAGCCCAAGGGCGGTAAAATCGTCCAACCTGTTGTACCCGCTGTTGCCGTTGAGGCCGCAAAAGAAAATATTATTTTACATCTTAAGTGTTCCTTGAAGGATTTAAATATTAAACAAAATGAAGATATTGAGTCATACAATTTTTCTTCTGAAATCGTCTATGAGCCGATCCATCAAGATACGTCTCATATTTATGTGAACCATGCAACCGCATACGATGAGCTTCAGTATGGCGGAACTGAAGTAGAGCCGTCGCATAGCACCACTGCTGAAAAGGACGTTGAAACAAAAGAAATTTGGAAAAAGTTGAAGCAGTTGGAACATAGCTTGCATTTGAATAATATTAATGATAAAAAATCGGCTTGCTTTTGGTGCACACACGATTTTGATAATCCGCCCGTGTATATTCCCAAGTATTTTTTAAATGAGTCGTATCACGTGTATGGTTGCTTTTGTAGCCCGGAATGCAGTGTCGCGCATTTAATGGAGGAAAATATTGACAGCTCAACAAAATTTGAGCGGTATCACTTGTTGAATCACATTTATACCAAAATTTATGATTACAAGAAGAACATTAAGCCTGCTCCAAATCCATACTACATGCTTGAAAAGTATTATGGCAACCTTTCCATACAAGAATATAGGACGCTTTTGAGTAATGAGCGGCTGTTTTTGATCGTAGACAAGCCTTTAACACGAATCATGCCCGAATTGCATCAAGATAACGAAGACTATATCATTAACAATAAGATTATTCCCACAAATAATCAAGGTATTAAAAAGAAGCTTCAGCGAAAAACGCCAGTAAAGACGAATATTTTCAATGAGAAATTCGGACAAAATGCCGAGTAGTTGCGTAGCTTCTTCTATGGCCTAAAGAATACATACAAATCTGAAAACACATATTTGTATGTATAAATCGTGCATTTACTGGCTTTGTTCCGGCAAAGCGACTGCACCCAACTGAGTTCTAAGCTCACGATATATTTGCTGATTCAATGATACTTGTGTTGGTGCCTTTTTTTCAGTGATTCCCATATACGCTCTGATACATTTAATCGCGTCATAATTACAAGCAGTCAACTTCTCTCTTGCAACCTCTTGGGTATAGTCTGTTTGTCTCATGACTAATAGTATTCTCTCTTCAAGGTCTTCATTACTAACAAATGCGATTTTACTATCCTTGTCCATTAACATGGCTTGATATTTTAAAAGGGATGGACTACCGCAAAATAGTTTGGCGCTAAAATATTTTATAAACCATATAAAAACATGCTTGTAGTATTCTGTAGACATGACTACTCAAGTATTGCCGATTGATTCATTAATGAAAGAGGTATCCGCGTTGATTGAACGTGAGTTATACCAAATGCTAGATAAGTACATGAAGAATTACAAAAAGTATAAAAAGACTCATAAACATATTATGAAGCTTCCCGCTATTCGTAAATTGAAAGAGTATAAAAAGACGAAAGAGGGAAGCAAAGGAAACATTGGCATTATTCGTATGTTAGTTAACCAAATAAATGAACTGACTTCTCAAGTTTCAACGCTCAAGACGTCATTGTATAATTATGAGCATGAGAATGGTGAACGTCGCGAGCAAGAAAATATTTCCTTGAAAATTACAGAGCCTACTATGGAGGGTGTGTTGCCAGATACAGGAACAAAAGTGTATGCTGATTTGATTGAGAATACGCAACCACAACAGACACATTCAAATATTACGCAGACCAAAGTTGTCAAGCTTGATGCAGCTCCGGTAGTATCAGAGGGGGATTCTGAGGAAGAAGAGGAAGAAGACGAGGAGGAAGAAGAAGAGGAAGAAGAGGAAGAAGAGGAAGAAGAGGAAGAAGAGGAGGAAGAAGAGAAGAAGAAGGAAGCTGAAGAGGAGAAGAAGGAAGCTGAAGAAGAAGAGGAAGAAACAGAAGAAGAGGAGGAAGTGTTTGAAATTGAAATTGATGATAAAACATATTACACAAATGATGAAGAAAATGGTATTATCTACGAAGCCCTTCCAAACGACGAGGTTGGCGAGAAGATTGGATATTTAAAGGACGGCGAACCTTTTTTTACTAATATAGTATAAGGTAGTAATATGATGACAATTTGTCCGCCAGCACTCATATATATTGTATTTTCGTTAACTCAAATCATACTTGACCTTATAAAAGGGTTATACAATACTGCATTTATGAAATTTATAGTAATGTCCGTGATTGGATTTTTGTTAAATCTATTATGCCAAGGAGGTTTAGGCATAATTTCTTGGATTATAGTATTTATTCCGTTTGTTCTAATGACCATAATTACTGCAATGCTTTTGTATGCGTTTGGATTAAATGATACGACTGGTTCGTTTATAAAAACACCGCAAAATACACCCTCATCCGACCCAACCCAACCACCGCCGCCTACACCCCCCACACCATCCACACCACCCCCACAAATGATTGACCCTAGATGTTTCATTTTGCAGACATCTATACCTCAACATGGAATGAGAGCGGGGAATGTTACCGACAATGTCTATTGCCCGTGGATGCAAGGCTCGCAATAAAAATACACAGATAAAACAATATAAAAGTTAACAGAATAAGACATGTATATGCCTTATTCTATTATGGATATATTTACAACAATTTCGTATGAAATTATGTGGTTGTTTAGTTATGTGGAGATCATGACGACGCAACTTTACAACCAAACTATTTTGCCAATTCAAAAAAGTGAGTTTTTTAAATCACTTAAGGAGTTCATTGTGGATGATGCAACCATCTGTTTTGTGAAAAACGGCGATGTTATACACAAATCAAATAAAGCGGATACTTTTTGGTTCAAAGACGATTACGATTTTCTTATTGATACCTCCAAATACCATCAAGTCATGCATAGATGTTTACCCAATGATTTTGAGGACTACACCCTATCAAGTGTTGAATTTATCATGTCTGAGTTGTGTATCGGCAACGAAAAGATGCAAATAAGATTCGTAAATAAGCACGAGCACTATACGTATGCCATCGTGGATAATGTCATCAACGTGAATTTTTTAATGTATTTTATTAGAAAGCATTATAATGACAAATTTTGCGAGATTTTTAATATGCCCGTCACACAACTTATTGAGGGATATAACTTAAAAATTATGGACAATAATGTAAACACGATATCTGTACGTGAAAATCAGGCGCTGTGTTATTTAAAGGACTCCTATGTTATTACGGAAATGATCCCCTTGGTCGCAGCACCGGAACGTGATCCCGACCCAGCCGACGATTGAACATTATAGTAAAACAATATAAAAATTATCAGTTATAATTATACAAATGGTAACTCCCCAATCTGTGTTGGCAACAAGAATGGATGAAGAGTATCATACCCTGTCAGATAAATGGTGCTTATGGGCTCATTTACCACATGACACGGACTGGGGGATTAATAGTTACAAGAATATTTACACCTTCAATAGCGTCGAAGAAACTATTGCTGTAATTGAAACCTTGCCAGACATTTTAGTTAAGAATTGCATGATGTTCTTAATGCGTGAAGGAATTAAACCAACATGGGAAGACCCACAAAATCGCAATGGGGGTTGTTTTTCATACAAGGTTTCAAATAAGCACGTCTATAATGTCTGGAAGGAGTTGAGTTATGTTCTTGTGGGTCGTTCATTAAGTAGCAACGAATCTTTTGTTGCCAACGTAACGGGAATTACCATATCGCCAAAAAAAAACTTTTGTATTATAAAAATCTGGATGTGTAGTTGTGAGTATCAAAATCCAAAAATTATTACAAATGATATTGCGAATTTGTCTAGCCAAGGTTCGCTTTTTAAGAAGCACGTTCCCGAATATTGAAATTATAAAATAAAAAAACCTTTTTCAGAAAATTTTTCATTTGTGTTCATAATGAAATATTTTGTGTCGCTATTTTTTGGCGCAGAATCTTTAGGGGAATCTTATAAGTATTTTATAATTTAAATATAATATAAGATTATTATAAATGCCCAAGGTTGATATTGATTATTCTAATACTATATTTTATAAAATATTCTGTAAAGACACTACCATAAAAGAGCTTTATGTAGGACTTACTACTAATTTTGTGCAAAGGAAGCATGGACATAAACAAAGCTGTAAAAATGAAAAATCAACAAATTATAATTGTAAACTATATAACGTTATTCGCAACGCTGGTGGGTGGGAGAATTGGCAAATGGAAATTATTGCATTTCATAATTGCAAGGATAGTTATGAAGCACATAAAAAAGAACAGGAGTATTTTGAAATGCTTGGTGCAACATTGAATAGTATTGAACCATTACCCAAACCAAAAGAACCAATTACAAAAATCGTAAAAGAAAAACCCATATTATATTGTGAACCATGCAATATATATTTTTCTTATTGGAAAGCACAAGAAATCCATAATAATACTGATAAACATCACAAAATGGTATCTATGTATAATGATAACAAACTAGCAACGAATATAATGCAAGATTCATTCCAAAAGTTTCATTGCGAATCTTGCGAGTTTACATGCTTTAAGACATCTGAGTATATACGACATAATATGACAGCAAAACACATAAATAGAACAAATATGAATAATTTAGAACAGAAAAATACCGAACAATCCGCAACCCAGTATACGTGTAAAAAATGCTCAAAAAACTATAAGGCGCGAAATAGCCTATGGTATCATGAACAAAAATGCAGAGTAAACACAACAACTCCAACCGAAAAGAACGCAACACCCCTACCCATTGATGACAATATGCAAATGAATATTATACTTGAGTTGGTTAAGCAAAACCAAGAATTCAAACAATTACTTATTGAACAAAACAAGACCATAATAGAACTCGCAAAAAATAGTCAATCTATCAGTAATAATACGCCAGGTTGAATATTTTGTATGTGGGTCATTTAAAACCCACATTGCATTTTTACGATATTTTACTCCAAATCCTTTTTCAAGAAATCAAAATTGGACATTTATAAATGTCCATTTTTGAATATCCTAAAATACTTTTGAGAATTCGATGTTTTGAGACCATAATGAAAAATTAGCGTCTCACGCCTGAAAAAAAATAAAAAAAAGGGTGATGCTAATTTTTTTATTTTTTCGGCACGGAACCTTTAGGGATTTTTTCTCTACTATCATTATAAGGTAGAAATGATAGTAAATTTATCCCAAAAAATCCCTAAATCGTATGAGTGTAAAATTTGTGATTATACCACGTCTAGTAAAAAAGATTATAATAAACATAATTCAACTCTTAAACATACAAAGTTATGTAATGGTAGTAATGATAGCGTGCAAAATCTAAAAAATCCCCATAAAAACTGCAAGCAATATACGTGTGTATGTGGGAATATATATAAATATGACAGCGGATATTATAGACATAAAAAGAATTGCAATTACGAACCCGAACTTACACACCAATATAGCTCACAAATACCACTACATGTAGACGATCCAATGCAAACAAGTCTAATCCTTGAGCTTGTTAAGCAAAACCAAGAATTCAAACAACTGCTGATAGAACAAAACAAGACGATAATAGAGGTTGCAAAAAACAGCCAGATTAATAATAATAATACCATCAATAATAACAACAACAGCCATAGCCATAATAAGACATTCAATCTACAATTCTTCTTGAACGAGACCTGCAAAGATGCGATGAATATGAAAGACTTCATCAAATCGTTGGAATTGAGCCTGCCCGAGCTGGAGAAGATGGGCGAAATCGGTTTTGCCGAAGGCATGTCTCGTGTCTTTGTGAATCGCTTGAATAGCTTGGATATAACCAAGAGACCGATTCATTGTAGCGACATCAAGAGAGAAATAATCCATATCAAGGACGATAATAAATGGGAACGCGACAACGCAAACTTGGATAGGCTGAGAAAGATTATCAAACAACTTACACACAAAAATATCTTGAAGGTGGATGATTGGAAAAAGGCGAATCCAGGTTGCACGGAATACAACAGCAGGAAAAACGACCAATACTTGAGAATCAATATGGAAGCCATCGGTCCAGTGGATGATGATGAAGTAAAGAGAGACTTTGGCAAGATAATACGCAGGGTAGCGGAGAGCACCGCCATTGACAAGAAGTATTTGTGAACGCGAATCAAATTTATTTTGTTATATTATATTATATGACATCGGTTCAAAATGTTATTGAGCATATTTATAAACACTTGAAAAACACAAAGGGTGGCAAAAATGCGGATTATATTCCCGAATTAAAAAAGGTTAACCCAAATTCATATGCGATTTCTATCTTCACTATTAACGGCGAGTCATACAATGTCGGCATGTCCGACAAGGAATTCGCCCTTGAATCCGCCAGCAAAGTCTTCAGCTTGGCTCTTGCACTAAAAGCAAAGGGTGTTACAAAAGTGAAGCAAATGATCGGCACAGAACAAACGTCTTCCGTGTTCAACTCCGTCGCAGCCATTGAAGAATCCGCGAATCATACCTTGAACTCCTTTGAAAACGGCGGTGCCATGGCGACAACCAGTATATCATATGAGAAAAGCAAGTCCAAATTTGAAAAGAAGATATTTGATAACATGAGCAGGTTTGCCGGCAGAAAATTGACATATTCGCGTTCCATATACAACTCGGAATATAGCAATAGCGACCATAATCGTGCGATTGCCTACTTGTTGAAATCCTATAAACGCTTCTATGGAGACGTGGAAGATACCTTGGATGTTTACACGAGACAATGCTCTGTCTTGGTGACGAGTCAAGACGTTGCGGTTATGGCGGCAACTTTGGCAAACGGCGGAGTCAATCCCAAAACGGGCGAACGTGCGATTGACGCCAAATATATTCCGTATATTCTAACCCATATGGTTGCAAATGGAATGTATGAGTATTCTGAAACATGGCTTACAAATGTGGGCCTTCCAGCCAAGAGCGGTGTCGGAGGTGTTCTGCTTATCGTTGTGCCAGGAATCATGGGCATTGGCATTATTTCGCCTCCCTTGGACGAACACGGAAATAGCGTAAAGGGCATCAAGACTGCAGAGGCCTTGTCTAAAATACTGAACTTGGGTATATTCAACCGAAAGCAGCCGTGTAATATGTAAAATCGCGTTCCAATATCGTGTATAATAATTTATTTATTTCGTAAATTATTATTCAATTATGCACTACTTGCTGTGTATTATAACGTTTTTGTTAACTGGATAGATAATCTGCCATCAAATGTTAATGATGCAGTAACTACACTTTGAACTAAAGTAAATGTCATTGAAGTAAATGCGTCTGTTGTAAAAGTATCCGTTACAGCACCAGATGCTCTCTGGACGCCAGCAACATCAGATGTAGAAAGACATAGCTGGAATGTTGAATCAACCGCACTAAAAGTAACCGCAGGCGTAGATGTTAAATATCCCGATGAACTAGTAAAAACACCCCCCTCAGTTTGTTGCTCGTTTACAAACCAGTTAATCGCATATGTGGTGTTAGTTTCAAGTCCACTAAATGCTGCGGATGTTACTACATTTGTATCTGTGTCTATACTTACACCTGTAAATGTTGCGACTTGTGTCTGCGTTGTAAGTGGACCAGGCGGACCAGTAATACCAGTAATACCCGTCGGACCTACACTACCAGTAATACCCGTCGGACCAGTCTCGCCATAACCGGTAGGACCAGTCTCGCCATAACCGGTAGGACCAATATCACCTGTAATACCAGTTGGGCCAGTTATACCAGTTGGACCAGTCTCGCCATAACCGGTAGGACCAATATCACCTGTAATACCAGTTGGGCCAGTTATACCAGTTGGACCAATATCACCAGTCATACCGGTTGGGCCAGTTATACCAGTTGGTCCCACGGGACCAGTTTCACCAGTTGGGCCAATATCGCCTGTCATACCAGTTTCACCAGTCGGACCAATATCACCAGTGATACCAGTCGGACCAACATCACCAGTGATACCGGTAGGTCCAGTAATACCAGTCGGACCAATATCACCAGTAATACCAGTAATACCGGTATAACCAGTATAACCAGTGTAGCCAGTATAACCAGTATAACCAGTAGGACCAGTAGGACCAGTAGGACCAGTATAACCAGTATAACCAGTAATTCCAGTAGGCCCAGTAACTCCAGTGGGACCAACTATGCCAGTAGGCCCAGTGATACCAGTGGGACCAGTATGACCCATCGGACCAATCGGAATCAACGTCGTACGTATAAACGACGGGCTACAACTTTCAAAATATAAAGATATGCACGGCTTAGTTGGTACATTTGTAAATGCCTTTAAACCTAGCAATATTTGTGTATTACAATCGCACAAAATTACAGGCTTATCAATATATAACGAAATGATTACTTCGGTTGAATTTATTTGAGACGCATTTTCAATGGTTTTTAATTCAGAGACTGCAAATGGATTGGGCGAAAATACTCCACTCGGGTCTACTGCATATAAGGTCCATTGTAGTTTAATAAGATCTTGAAACGCACATCTTACCCAAAGATGCATATCCCATTTCCCAGGCGGAATAATAGTAGATGATAACAAATTATCTATAATGGCAAATTGAATCTCATAACCACTATAATAATCGCCATTTAAAGTAATTTGCGGAGCACTTGTACCACAAATATCATTTGTTATTCTTGTAGATTTAATGGTAGGACTACATGAATCATATAAAACTGAGTCAATATTATAAAAATTCACATTGTTAATGGTAACTATCTCATCAATATTCATGAATAATACTATACCACCAGACGAACCTATACTTCCTTCGGACCCAGTTGCACCAGTAGGTCCTTGTGCCCCAGTACTGCCTACATTTCCTTTCGGACCTTGTTGGCCGGGAGGACCAGGAGGTCCAGGAGGACCCTGCCTGCCAGGTGGGCCGGGTTGACCTGTTGGCCCAGGTATCACACACGGAGGTGCTGGGGGACACGATCTATTATTTGTTTGACATGATTTAATAGATTCCAAATAATTTTGGTATCCCCTATTACCACTCATTATAATATAGATAAATATATTTATAAAATATATTTGACATAATTGTCAATAACAAATGATAATAAAGATGCATAATTTTGAAATTTAATAATTATCAACTATGGAATTGTCATGACTACACGGATAAAACAAAAACTTCCATCGGTCCATGTTATAGATCAACTTCCATACATTTATCTCCCACATTAGACTCTTCTTTTCATTCATAATCTTCAAACTTGTCTCTTTAGTTAAATCTGCAAATTCTAACAAGGATTTTATATTTCCCCCAAATATACTACCTGCAAAACACCAACAGATATCCTTATACAAGTCAATGTCGTAGTTATAATCTGGATTCCAAATCGTGCCGATTCTGACATGAATAGGATATTCTAAATATCGTAAACGTAGTATCTTTTTAGCAAACTCTGCTTCACTAATATCCATCATATGTTTAATTCCAAGATCCAACCAGATAAATTGGCTTGCATTGTAGTTATTTAATTGAATGGCCTTTCGCACAAATTCGGTCTTGTAGCACATGGTGAACATGTATTCAATCGTATCTTTTGCAGGATTTTTAGTATTGAGCTTAAAGTTCTCCAACTTATCTTTATAATCGTACAAGTAATTTGCCTCTTTCACAAAAGGTATAATGGTGGTATATTCATTTGTAAACTCAGTAAAATGGTGCAATACCGATTTATCCACAAAAATTACCTTATTCATTGGAACCTTTAACAATTGTCTTGCCAACATGACATATTTATCATATGATCTGTCTGCACGATAATTAATATTCGCCATAAAGGCAGATACTATCGTTGCGCCTGGACCAGCATCGGATGCGTTATTATCACTCATATACACAAGTATAATATGTTTAATTCTGATATCTAACACAATAAATTATATTTCATTCGTTTTATTGTGTTATATGAAGGTTTTCTAAACTATGTCATATTCCTCATTTTCGGCGCATAGTTGCATTTCGTCGCCCCTTTTTGTTTCGTCGTTTGGTCTGTTTACCTTTTGACTTACTGCTGATAGTATCAGGTTTCGCAAGAAATTTATCAAAAATAAGCATTTTGTATTTCTTGTAATATGCATCCATTTTTCTCTCATCAATCAACTTGTTTAGTTTCATAATTTGGCGAAACATGGGTATATTTTTGTTCGGCTTTATTTGTGTTGCAACATCTTTAAATGTAAGCGATGGCGTTTTATGAATGATAATATCCGACGGAATATCGTAATATTCTGTATATGTTTTATCAAAAGAGCCATATTTCATATTGGATTTATCCAGGTCCAACAAGGCGACAAGTTTGTTTAGGTTGGCTTCGCTGGTGCAGTCAATCTCCATGTAAATCGGGAGGCCTGGAACGATGTCAAAAGTTATTTCGTGGGCCAAAGGATGAGACCACTTCTCTCTCATGGTCTCTTGATAAGACTTCTCTTCAATGCCTATCGCTCTTAAAAACTCGCAACCCTTTTCAAAAGATTCGTTGATGGTGACTTCGCGCTCTTCTGGAAATTTCTTGTCGTTGAATATTTTTGTTGTCATGGTAATCTTATTTGCTTCGTCGCGAATACGCACAAATCCTGGCTTATCTCCTTTTTCTTCACATCTTTTAAAAATCAGCCGATAAAATTTAAGTGGGTCATGTACCTTTGTTGCTCCGTTCTCTCTTAGTTTCTTTTTTATGTTTGTGATATCAATATTTAAAAATTTGGCTTCGAATTCTTTTGGCATAGATTATTGCTATATATAGAGTTGATTTTTATTTTGAAGAAAATAAAATTATAGCAAATTGTTATAATTTTATTAGATGTAAAGGTTCAACGACGTTTAATATTTTTTCTGGTTTTTCGTTTCAAGGTTCGTTGCTTACGAGGTTTTTTATTATTACGCGTCTGTCTTTTTTTGTATGGCTTTCTGCGTCGTATATTGCGGCTACCATCAGAGCTAGAACTGCTACTGGAGCTACTACTTGAGCTACTTGAGCTGGAGCTAGAACTGGAACTAGTGCTATCTCCCGACTTTGATTTTGATTTACCCTTGAACTTAGGGATTATCCTTTTTTTGACTTCTCCAGGTTTGTATACCAAGAAATTTTCGTCGTAAATTCTAGTGCCTCGTTTCTCTCTCAACTCTTTCATCGTCTCTGCTTTATGTGCCCGCATTTCTTCCAAACTTTCTTGATGCCCGTAGCAAGTAATACTGAATCGTCGCAATAACCCTTTTTGTGATAATCTGTTTTTTTCTTGCACGTCAAAAAGGAACTGCGCCATGCAAAGAATTCTTTCGCTATATCCTTTAGCACTAAATAAATCATAACCATACAAAAACGCCAAATAAAAGTTCAACATAGTGTCAATCGTCGCGACTTTAATCTCCTTGTCTCCATCATCAATAGTATTGTAGCTATGACATCCAATAGTCGCATAAATATTAGCAATAATATCCTTTCCAACCTTGACCTCGTAACCTTTAGGGATAACCTCGCCAACAGGGTCAATATCTAGTATTTCCACATTGCGAATATTACTATCATTCAAACGCTCTTTTAATATTTCTGCAGTCGTCTTGGGGTCAGTAGAGAGAACATCAAAATCAGGGTTATTACTCAATTTCTTTTGTAGTTTTACAGGCATATATTTGGAATATAACGCAACGGCGTATCCACCAAAAAATACCGCAGATTGATTGATTAGTGTATCCTTTGTAATATTAAATATCTCTTCTACTTTGTCTGGCGAAGCCTTCATTGGTCGCTGAAAGTTAACCTCGTTACAATTGATATTTTTCATGGGATAATGTTTATTCAAAAGACGCAAACGTTTATAAACCTTTTCCCAACGTGTGGTATCCCCTGCAGGCCGACTCAACTCTAAATACATGGACATACGCAAGAAATTAGGAGGGGTATACAAAATTCCGTCGACGCGTACCGCGTGTTTTTTTAGAGTATTAAATAATTCCTTTGGCATGTAGGTAATATCCGCAACAGGAATAAACTGAACGAATACCTTGTAGGTGCCGAAATGCTGGCCTGCCTTGGCTTCCACTTGTTCAAAACCCTTTTTGTGATAAATATCCGCCAATTCTTTTGCATCATCCATTGCATTGGGAGAGAAGAAATCGTAATCAGGAATTTCGGTTTCCTCGTCATAAAATTGTTCGTCCTTGGGTAAGATATTATTAATTGCAATACCTCCGTAAGGAACCAAACCCTTTCGCTTGATAAAATCCGTAACGATGGCAGTCATAGCTTGTATACTGGGCGACGAGACAACACGTTTCGCGATTTTTTCTTGTGCTAAATCAACCGACATGCGGAGAATCGTTAGTTCGCATTCTTCAAACGTCATTTTATTATTGCATATTTGTTTGGGTTTCATAATGTATATTATATTATGTATATAAAATATATTGCCGTCTTTTCTACTAAAATAAAAATTGAAACGTTTTTGTATATAACTAATATATACAACTAATATACTACCAATATGGAAACGCACCAAGATCAAGATAAAGCAGTAAGTTGGATGCTACATGCCCTCAAAATTGTGTTGGGGGATGAAAGCATCCGCAGATATATCATATTGTATTATTATCCAACCATAACCAATCCGTCCAAAAAATGTATCCGCACCTTTGACGCGTTTGTGGAGTCGGCAAAAAAACGCGAAGAAAAAGCAAACGAAATAAGAAAATATTGCAATAAAATGAGTAGAAAGCCAGACATGGTTGTATTCACCGCGTCAAACATCCAGCGAACAAAATGCGACAATGAAACGCATTTTCAAAGTTATATCATCAACAATACCACAAAAAAGTTGAGCGTTATTGACCCAGCATACGATCCAAACAAGGAAGAGAACAAGGGTATTTACGCGGCAGAGATTTCGTTGGATGTTATTATTCCGTGCTTTGAGAGAAAAGGATACACGACAGAATTTGTCTCTCTTACAACTCCAGCACAAGTTGACATAGGAGACGTATTTTGCCAATCTTGGACGCTATACATATTGCTTGCAAAGCTCAAGCAAAATGAATATTTTAAAAACAACACATTTGAGGTCCCTGAAGACCAACTGGACAAGTATGACATGCTTCTCTCCTTTTATCATCAAATCTTTACGGATATGCCCGAGTTGCGCGAGAATTTGCAAGTAGAATACGAGGGCGAAATCTTGGAGAGTCGCGGACCAAACAGACTTTCTAAATCAGAAAAAGAAATATTACTCAAATTTGATCCGGTTGACTTGTTGTTGGGGCTAACTAAATATGAAATGAAAAACTAAACAAAACCTAAACAAAAATCTAAAATCATATGTAAATTAAATATTCAACATTTTTTTAGTGTTTTCAAAAAGTTCTTTATAATAAATATCAGTGTTGTATCTCTCTGAAGACATTGCATGATCGTGTCCTGTTAATTTAGACGTACTTATTATACACGTGTTTGATAAATTTAAATTATCCAAATTTATATTTTCATCTCCTTCCACAATAATTGACATATAATTATTTGATGAATAATTTAATAGTAAATTATTTAATGCTATAATGTCTTGTAATAAATATTCACCTTTTAGACACTTTATACAAAATAATTTAACCTCATTATTGTTTAATGAACTTAAAGTCTTATCAATAAGGTGTGATATTTTGTTTTTTACATCATTTAAATACTCGTTATGTTTACATTGGTTAAACATGTTAATGGGTACTTGAATGCCGTGCGTCCAAAAATATATATCTTCAAAGATATAATCAACATCGATATGGATTGTGTCTATATTTTGAATATTTTTCATATCTTCTAGTAATTCGTTAAAGTCATAATAACCAACTTCATTTTTAGAAATATTGCTACCATTCTTAGAAAATAATTTATACATGGTTCTAAAATTACTAAAAGTAAGCTGGGTTGGATTTTTTAAAAAATGATTAATACCATTAATTTTTATATTAGCCCAAGCAAATAAATGGCTGTATATAAGAGAGTTAGGTATAATACTTGATATGTGTCGGTTAAGCATTGAACTTATCTCACAATTTGAACCTAATGATATTACCTGCATATATATAGATTTGAAAATAATAAATAACATTTTTCGCCATTTAAAGCAACTTATATTTTAAAGCTATATAACCCACTGGTATCGGCCAATGCACGCGGAGCATAAGACAACTTCGGATTTGGTGGCGGAGGATCGGGAATAGTCACTGGTATATATCTCAACTCCACAGGTTTCAAGGAAAACGCGTGTCCCGTCGTATCAAAGAAAGCCGTATCTTCAGCAAGATTACTATCTTGTGTTTGATATCGCATGGCGACCATTTGACAGCCTAATGCTCTAGATAACAAACTTCCAGGATTTGGAGGATTGGCACCATCATCCGGTAGAACGATAGACATATTTTGTTTGTTATATGTTTTCATTTCATCAATATCGGGTGTATATTTGACACCATTTGTAAACTTGAGCGTTCGCATAAAAACGGAATTACTTGTCATGTTAACATATTCCTTAAAATCTTTGTTTTCCATAAATGCACTATTTGATTTATCCACGATGACAACTATTTTGCCGGCTAGGTCCAATAACGGCACATTTCCTAAATTTTTACCGGAATTTTCAAAACTATATTTCTTTCCCAATAAATAATCATTCATGCCTTCAAATAGACGAGCCATTCGCGTATACATTTTTTGATTATTACTCATGATTCGTAAATGCAAAATGATAGGGTCATTTGGATTGGGAGCGGTGCTAGTAGAATATGCGAAATTTTTTAACACGGATAATACTTCAGCAAACTTTACATAGTTGAAGGTATCCTTCACATAAAAGCTGGTTCCGAGAGACGTCGCGACAACGGGTTCGTTGTTGATGGAATATATTTCAAAATCAAATCCGCGAACTCCTTGTTTAAGAAGGTCTTTCAATACACATGTAGAAACCGCGTCGTTCTCATAGAAGCCAACACTACAAGCATTATAGGCCGTTTTGATGTAATAATCTTTAAAGGTGTAGGTATAATTATTAGGGGTATCCTTGATTTTACTTTGGTTTGTTGTAATGGAACTAATTTTGCCATTGAGAGATGCGTAGATTGCATCAAGCGATTTGCATCCCTTGGCTTCTAAATTGTTTACATAATCCCATCCCCAAATTGCAATAACAATGCCAATAGTAATTAATGCAACCACAATCGTATAAAATATCGAATCATCCATATCTGTTATAAATATATATTATAATATCAAAAATAAAAGAGTTAAATAATATTATTATATATTAATAACGACATGGCCGGAGGATTATTATCACTTATTAGTGAAGGGCAACAATCAATCTTATTGTATGGAAATCCCTCAAAAACATTCTTCAAGAGCACATATTCTAAAATAACTAATTTCGGAATGCAAAAATTTCGTGTAGATTATGAAGGTGCCCGAACATTGCAATTAACCGATGAATCCACGTTTACATTCAAGATACCTAGATATGCCGATTTATTGATGGATACTTACATCTCAGTAGATATGCCTAATATCTGGTCGCCAATTTATCCACCGACACCTGAGACTGGAAATAAATGGGCGCCTTATGAATTCAAATGGATAGATAATCTAGGTGCAAAAATGATAAGCAGTGTCTCTATTACGTGCGGAAATCAAAAACTACAAGAATTTTCAGGGGATTATTTACAGGCACAAATTGAGCGTGATTTAAACGGAACAAAGCGTTTATTATTCAATGCCATGAGCGGTTCAGATGAATCTATGACAAACCCAGGCAATAGTGGTTCGCGTGTAAATTCGTATCCAAACGCGTTTTATACCGCGTCAAATTCAGGACCCGAACCATCTATTCGTGGACGCACTATTTACATTCCGTTGAATGCATGGTTTTGCAGTAAAACCCAGCGAGCATTTCCACTCATTGCCTTGCAATACAATGAATTGCATATTCATATAACATTTCGTCCGATTAATCAGTTGTTTACTATTCGCGACGTGTTCGACCCATTTTACAATTATCCATATGTCGCGCCGAATTTCAATTTAGAACATATGCAAATGTATCGGTTCGTTCAACCACCGCCAGATGTTTCATTAGCTGCACCGGCATACGTTGATAAACGTTCTGTATGGAATGGGAACATACACTTGAACTGCACGTATTGTTTTCTCTCTAATGACGAATCTAGATTGTTTGCAATGAATGAACAAAAGTATATATTTAAGCAAGTGCAGGAGTCTATTTTCTATAATGTAACTGGCCCCAACAAGGTTCAACTTGATTCGCTTGGATTGGTGTCGGATTACTTGTTTTACTTCCAGCGAAGTGATGCAAACTTGCGAAATGAATGGAGTAATTATACGAATTGGCCGTACAACTATTTGCCGTCTGATTTAACTTTAGCACCGACCGATGGAACGTATCCTGTAACTGAATTAGACCCAAGTGGAAACCCCATTCTTGTGCCAATCGGTCCCGGTGTAAATCCAGATGGATTCCAAACAGGGTTGATGTTAACGGGTGATTATAATAGTCAAAACATGCGTGCAATTTTACTACAAATGGGTATTCTCTTTGATGGCGAGTATAGAGAGAACATGCAACCGGCTGGTGTGTATAATTATATTGAAAAGTTTACTCGCACGCCTGGATATGCTCCATTTGGATTATATTGTTATAATTATAGCATGAATTCAGGCGCGTTATATTCCGATAATCAGCCCGCAGGTGCAACGAATATGAACCGATTTAATACGATTGAACTGGAGTTTAACACGACGATTCCAGTCTTGGACCCGCTCGCACAAGTTCTTACTATATGCGACCCCAACTCAGGCGAGATTATTGGCATCAACAAACCAACGTGGCGAATCTATGACTACAATTTTGACTTGCATTTTTTTGAAGAGCGAATAAATGTGATTACCTTTGTGGGCGGTAATTGCGGATTGATGTATGCGACATAAGCAACATATTTTAGTCAATATTCGTCGACCTGTAAAAATATTATATTGTATTATTATCTTTGAATAATATAATAACGAATGAATCACCAAAATATTTTAATTGGCGCATATGTATGTTATGTTATTCTTCAAATGTATGTTGTGAAAAACTATATATTAGATTGGCAAACATTAATAAGCGGAACAAATGTAGATCAAATGAAATATAATTTAGGTCATAAGCCTGAATTGACAGAGGCATTTACAAAAGAAATCGTATCTAGAATGAAAATGTTAGAGAATATGGATTATGCGGATTGGATTAACTATAACAATAAACATGCAATAGTAACTCACGGAGGTTATGAATATGATATTTTTATCTTTGAACGATCTATAAATGGAATGGAAAATTTTTTAAGTAATACTCATTATACGTTAAGAGCAAATAGAAATGTAGAACTTTTAGGATTATCATATAACGATTTATTGAGACAAGCCAATTATGCTTTCTTGTTTAGTTTATTCCAACCTAACCCTGATTTTCTTGAAACCATTTATAAAGGGCCGGTATATGAAGACAACACAAACATATACGCACATTTTATGACGGATCCAGCAACGAATCGTGCAGTAAAAACAAATGCTGTAACAGGTGTATGGAAAAAGGAAATAACTAGCGAAAATAAATTTGAAGGTGTTATGTTTATCGGTTATAATTTGATAGACGTAGAAATACAATATGCAAATAAATATTTTGAGTTTTTGGATATACCATTTATGGCAATCGTGAGCGTAGGAACTATAGTAGCATCACTACTTTTATACCACTCCTCTGGTGAAAAGAATTTTTGGATGTCGTTATTATTTTTATCCATATTAAATATTTATCTAACAACGTTTATAAATACAAAAGAAGGTATTACAACGTTATCTGTGGAGAATGACAAGGTGAAGGATATAAATGATGGTATATTAAGTATATCATTTTTGGCGGCAGTAAATATATACATATTGCAGACATTGAGAGAAATAAAAGACCATCGTAATTTACACAATGAATCTGCCTTCTTATTCACATTGGCGCTAGTATTACTATTATTCGCATTGTATAAGAAAACAAATTACAACAAGATAGACGATATTCGTACTCACCGAATCAAAAAACAATTAGCGTATAACACATCTATATTTGTCAATTTATTCATCTTGTTTAATTATTTAGTCTATGTCGCTAGAGACGGACATATAATCAGTGCTATTAGCTCATATTTAAAACACACATTGTAATAGTTTGTTGCAATAGTTTGTTATGATATATCATGTTGAAATTATGATATATCATAGAGCGTGCAGGTTTATTATAAATAAGCATTTGAGGCGAGCGGACCATTTTCCATAAATTGTCCGGATAAGCTGTATCTAGGGGGGTATGATGGCATATTTGCCAGATTGTCTGGTGGTTTGTAAACTTCATCGAAGATGGATTCACCTTGGTCAAATTGTGCCCTCCACATATTGACGCCAGTATTATAAGCTGGCGGTGGTGTAAATTTATCAGAAGGCTCAATTAGTTTAGCGCGTGTTCCTGCATCCGTGGTTAATTCTGAATAATTAGGAGTAAGATAGGAGTATTTTCCCGCGTCATTGTCTCCTTCTACGTTGTTTGTTTTTAGAAATGTATTGGATAATTCGCTGGTGCTTGGTTGACAACCAAAACAATCTATATCACTTAAGCATCTCTCTCCAGTAATGGAGCATTTACCATAAGGACCGCACATATTTTTACAGCTATATGTTGTATTAATCGGTAAATTTACTGTATGCGTCACAGCTTGGTCTGGGTTAGTTAAGCATTCCACTACATACTCCTTTGTTAGCAATAAATGCATCCATTTATTTATTCCAATAAACAATAATATGCTTATTAAGGCAAACATAATAAACATGGGCGGTTTCAACGGCGTCATATTATTTGGCATAGTGTGTTCTTATATAATATTAATATAATTATTTAAGATTTGGGTATTGTGTAGGTAATTTTTATATCAATTTAATATAACAAACAATATATGGCACAAACAAATCAAGATAATCAACCTGAGGACTCGGCAATTGACCGAGCCAGAAATAAAGAGACCGCACAAAAAAAAGAGATTAATTGGTCTGGATTGAGTAAAGAAGTGCTTAATTTCTTGTTAAAGTTAATTATCATATTTTTAATTGGTTCTAGAGTTGTTTTTGCGTGTAAGGTAGCCCAGGCGAATATTTTACCAACTGATTTGGATTGTATGCCTTACACGCCAGCAGACAAGGACGAAGAATCGCCTAAATATGAAAGTACTACTCCTGAAGCAAATATAGATGTTAGTTATGTTTATAACGCAGATCAAGAAGGATACAAGGCATACGCGACTAAAATTGCATTTGAAATAAACGAGTTTTCAAGAAAGAATTATTTGATTGATAAGCTAAGAACTATTGAATACAACCCAAAGGTGGATCCTATGGTGAAATATTTATGTGTTGTTCTTCAGAATATATTTGTATTTTATTACGGAATAACGAATAGCTTATTCAATTTTATGAATAGCAATTTGAACGAATCGTTTATAATCTTAATAGGTCCGTATTTATTGAAATATTTGTCAATTTTCATTTATCCTGTAAGCATTGTGGTAAGCATTATTTTCTGTCTGCTAAATATTGGATGGCTTCTCAAATCAAATAAAAACAATGATAAAGAATATAAACATAAAAGCACAACGGAACCGGTTTGGAGACCATGCGACCCGTTATCAAGTATTTATAACTTTTGCGGAACGATTATTTATTTGTATATAGGATTCTTTTTGGCAAGCGTGTTGTCGCTTTCTCCTATACCCGCAATAATCAGTTTTATTTGTTTATTATCGCCGTTATTTATGAAGGCCAAGATAGTTCAGACAGATAGTGAAACGGGAAAGAAAAAGGATATGAAAGACAATCCTATATATGGATTCCGCAGTTCATTAAACGGATTAATTGAATCCAAGATGGATGTCTTCATGTTCTTATTCTGTATTTTTACAACATATGCAACATATACGAATTCTACTGATATAAAGGCGCCCATATTTGTCGGATTGGCGAGCATATGGTTTTTGTATAGATTGATAAAACACAAAGAACCACCTGCAATGTCAACTCCTGATTTGGCATCATTTGAGAGAAATGAAAAGGTTTGTCCCGAGCATAAACCAAGCAAAGCGGAGTTGGATGCAATGGCTCGCGACGAGGAAGAAGACGCCGACAAAAAGAAAGAAGCCCAGAAAAATAGTTATATCAGTCAGATAATTGCTTTTTGGATTGGTGTTTGGCTATGGCTTCCAAAGACGATTTATAGCCTTTGGTTAAAAGTATATAACTCATTGTTTGGACCAGATAAGCCGTGTCCTGCGGGAGGCGAACCACAACCTGAACCTGAACCGGAACCTGAGACACCGCCCCAATCGGAACCAGCACCTAAACAGGAACCCGAGTCGCCCCCACAACCAGAGCCCCAACCTAAACAGGAACCCGAGCCTACAAATGTTGAAATCGCGCAACCGGCTCCCCAAGAGGTCCAATTGAATGAGCAACAACCCTCATCTGTAGAACCAGTCGCTTCTCCATCAACGGAACAACAAAACCCCGGATTAAATGGTGGCGCTAGAAGGAAACAAGATTTACTCCGCAAAATAAAACATCTAACAAGATCGTTGAAACGTCGTCCGTAATAAAATGTCAATAAATAAGATATAAATAGTTAAAGCATAACTATTTATAGTTGAATGGTAAAAAAGGGAAAACAACCGCTGAGACCTCTTGTTAGTATTTGCACTCCTACTTTTAATAGACGTCCGTTTTTCCCATTTATTATTAAATGCTTTGAGAATCAGGATTATCCAATGGACCGATTAGAGTGGATTATTATAGATGATGGAACCGATTCCATTGAAGACCTCGTAGCAGATGTTCCCCAAATCAAATATTTTGGGTACAAGAAGAAAATGAGTCTGGGAGAGAAGCGAAATCTTATGCATGAAAAGGCGACTGGGTCTATACTCGTTTACATGGACGATGATGATTATTATCCGCCAAATCGTGTAAGTCATGCAGTAGAAACATTAGAAAAAAACCCACATGCCTTGTGTGCGGGTTCAAGTGAAATGTACATTTATTTTAAGCATATACACAAAATGGTTCAATTTGGACCTTATGGACCTAACCATGCGACCGCGGCAACCTTTGCATTTCGTCGCGAATTATTGAATCAAACCAAATATGACGATGATGCTGCTGTCGGCGAAGAAAAACAATTCTTGAAAAACTACACTATTCCATTCGTTCAACTTGATCCAATGAAAACTATTTTAGTGTTTTCGCACGAGCATAACTCGTTTGATAAAAAAGTGTTATTGGATAAACCAAGCGATTTTGTTAAAGACTCTAATAAAAGGGTAACTGATTTTATTAAAGACGATAATATCTTACGTTTTTTCATGAATGATATTGACAAGCTATTGGACTCATATGAGCCTGGTCGTCCAGAGAATAAACCGGATGTTGTAAAACAAATAGATACACTTACTAAAAATAGACAACAGATGGAAACACAACTGCAACAAATGCAACAACAAATGCAACAACAAATGCAACAAAAAATGCAGCAACAGGTACAACAGGTTAAAATGCAATATGAGTCAAGGATCGCACAACTAACAGCAGAAAATCTTATGTTGAAAGATAAGACGGAATACCTTACTAAAAAGATGTCCGATCTCATTCAAAAACAGATTGAACAAAAGAAAAAGTTTGATGATGTTTATGAAAGTTGCAATCTAAATAAAATCACATAAAAATCAAATAATGTTATCGTCTATACTTTCAGTTTCCGTATACTCGATACCAACCGCATCTTCTTTGATATATTTATCTATATATCTATAAATTCGGTTAATATCCAGCTTTGTAATCTCACAATTATCAAATATTTCCATAATTTCAGTATTATTATCGTCTTGTTTATTTCTCAACTCCAAGAAAAAAGAAAATAAGTCCTTTTTATCCATTGCAAGTTGATGACACAATATCTGGATAAAGGTTGAATTGTTATATTCCGTCGAGTATTTTGTTAATACTTTTGTGAATCGCACTTCACCTGGACTATATTTCGGTTTCTTCTTAGTACAAGTTGAATTTAATAATGATTCGTGGTAAATTTTATTGCTATGGAAAGTTTTAATAATAGAACTCATCTCATTAAACTGCCAAATCTGCTTTTGAAACGTAATGCGGTCAATATAATCCGCAAAACATATATTTTTCAAAAGGTTCAAATATAGCGGAACATACGTGCTTGGTTTTGATTTTGTAAAAGCGTCTGCAATGTTCTCATGCCATAAAAGTCCTACTATCGTGCGGTCTGTTTCATTCATTAACGTGCTATGCTCTTGAATAGAGTGATGCTTATTAATCAAATTTTTGGTTATTTGTTTCGTATCATCATTATATGATTTCATCTGGAAAATATTTTGAATAATCTCGCTCGTCAATACGTCCTGTTTATTTTTATAAATATTGAAAATGGTATTTAATTTACGCAAGTCGTTTTGAACGAATTCATTGATATGAGGAATAATTTTATTGTCAATGTCTGGCATAATATGATTCACAATAGTATTAATTTGCGGTGCAGTGGGAACTTTTAACTCCACTGAATTACACACCTTCATTAGCTCCTTGATTTTTTTATCCATGTGATAATTACTGATGCAAATAATGGGAACCATAGTCATCTCTTCTTGTTTTTGCTTTTTGGTCTTTTTGGGTCGTATCAATTTAATTAACGTATTAATTCCCCCCTTGTCTCCATTATTCATTCCATCAATCTCATCCATAACGATTGCAATCTTTTTAATTTTTTTATGAAACATGCTCATAATATTTTTATCAGACATGTTATGTTTGGTAATAGTATCAATGACTAGTTTATTTCGTATATCTCCTGCGTCATATTTGATAACATCATAATCCATATCCTTTAAAATTTTCATTACAAATGTTGTTTTTCCACATCCAGGACTGCCATATACATATATACCTTTTTTAACAAGAGGATCATGTTTATTTGCTTCAAATGTAGAGAGAAGTTTCTTCACATTCTTTGATTCTTCTTCGCGATTTAATATGTTATTGAGGTTTAGTTCATCCATGATATAATGTTTGACATTCTTTTATGTTTTTTGTATTAATAATGTTAAATTTATGTCCTTGAACCTTTAGCATTATTATTCAAATAGAAAAACTACATTTATTACTTCTTTATGCATGGGTTGGGTACTCCATATGTAATCCCATCCCAGCTTACTTTATTGGTATTCGCCCAATTAAACTTTACACAAGGACCATTGCTACCGCTATAAATTGGTAAACTAAAATCCATTGGAGATCTTGCTAAACCAAGATTATCCCTTTTCGCATTTACAACGCATTGTGAACCTCCAGTTCCTCGGTCTAACCAATAGTCAGGGCAATCACCCGTCACTGGAGGCCAAGTTTGTTTGTTTTGAGAGATGCTAATATTTATACCAATTACTATTAAGATAATTAAAAGAATAACTATTGCCAATGTTAATATTATTGATTGCACCGATGCCATATATATAAATTAGAAAGAATATATTTTTTTATTTTATATTATATAATGAACCGGGTTAGTAATGGTAGAATAGATATACAGACTCCTGACACCAAGTCTCTTTTTAATATGTATGATAAAATTCCAGCACATCAATGTACTACCTATAGAAACCCACTTGAAGGTCAGTGGGATGATAGTACTTTATCAAATGCATATTTCTCTAAAGAAAATATACAAATAATTCAAAATGGTATTCGTGCTGGTGTATATAAGCAATCCAATAACCAATATGTAGTCGCACCCCAAGATTGTGATAGTTTAAAAATCGTCATGCGCTCTATTTATTTACAATATTCGGCCAATCTGCCAGGCAATGTTTCAGGCCAAATTGAAGCATTAAATCAAATGGTGTTGAATTTTTGCATACAGCAGGTTTATAGCGAGGCAAAAGGTTATATGAAATACCTCAGCGACGCTAGCAACATGTATGTCCCCATCGCCCATCCTATTCTTGCAAAGGACGACGACAAAGAGTTGGTATTGAAGCCTTGGTTTTAGTCGTCAGACACAAGCAACGTCTTGGTTACCTTCGCCTTGACCTTTACCCCCGCAGTCTTCTTAACCTTTTCCTTTGCGACACCTGACATCAGTCTTTGGCGCTCCTCGGTATATTGAATATACTCTGAACGCAACGTCTCTAATTCAGTGAGCCACATTGTTTGTATTGTGGTTGACTGAATCCTTTCCAATTCTGCAACCTTGTCTCCGTGTTCCTTCAACAACCTGGCGACATTCTCCTCTGTCACACTATCCATCGCCATCTTTGTCAAATATTTGAAATCAGCGTCCTTACCAAGTTGGTCGTATCCTTTCTTTAACAGCATTTCATGCACTTGGTCCTTCGTCTTCTTGCGCAAGTCAATAGTATCATGGATAACTTCTTGAATATACTTGGCCTTGTTTGACAATAACGAAACGTCTTGTGAAATCGCCTTCATCAAATAGGTCTTGCGCGTTCCGTACAACTCAAGTCTTGTCGTGTAGTAGTCATCAATGATATCCGCCACATTCGCATATTTCTTCAACTTGTCATTCGCATCAAACAAATGCATATTACTGCTTGAACTTGTCGTGTATAACTTCAACGTCTTTTCCAAAGCATTGCATCCATGATCCGTCGCAGATGACGACAATTCTGCAAGCACGCCCTTGTTCAATTGAATGGTAAAGTCGACGCTGGTATCTTTACACATGTCATCAAAATCCTTTATGATCGGCGTGATCTTTTTGCCACTAGCATCTGACGTCTCTGTTAAGGACTCCAAGTGCACTTTGAAATCATCGGTCCATAAACCAACTGGCAATTCCGTGACGCGAATCTTGTCTACACCAATCGTTTCATACTTTCCCTTGATTAAATACTTGCTGCTACCCGCAGAAGACTCTGAAATTCTTGTAATCGTGCCTTGAAATCCCTCATAGTATGGGATAAAGTCCGCACAAGAAGTATGTTCCAGATTGTTTAACAATTTTGCCTTCAAATAATCAATAATATTTATCGGATTATAACACATGATATCTGTACTGAAACCCGTGCCAATGCCCTTCGTTCCATTCACCAATACCATCGGAATAATCGGTGCATAGAACAACGGCTCTACTATCTGTCCGTCATCATCCAAATACTTCAAGATGTTGTCATCCACCGCCGGGAAGATCGATCTCGTAATATTATTCAAGAATGTGAAGATGTATCTTTCAGATGCACTATCCTTTCCACCTTGCAATCTTGTACCGAATTGTCCGCTAGGAACCAACAGATTAATATTGTTTGAACCTACAAAGTTTTGTGCCATACCGACGATCGCTGCGTTCAAAGACGCCTCACCATGATGATATCCCGAATGCTCCGAGACATAGCCAGTAAACTGCGCGACCTTGATTTCCGTATGCAAGTTTTTCTTGAACGCCGAATACAGAATTTTACGCAAACTAATCTTCAAGCCGTCCATAAGGTTGGGAATACTTCTGTCGCAATCATATTTGGAAAAGTGGATTAGTTCCTTGTTGATAAAATCCGTATAGCTTACATTTTCTTCAGCAGTATCCAAATAACTTCCGCGATCGTACTCGCCCAACCAATCCTTTCGGTCGTCTGCGCGCTTCTTGTTGAAGACCATGTCAATCGCATCGTCGCTTTCTGCTCCAGTGTGTTGGAACCCGACGATCTTCTTCTTCTCAAAATACTCGCGAAACTCCTTTCCTGTGCTT
>Ga0114966_10000420_pt1 | contig 41704 bp, 64 predicted proteins | sample M_130207_XF_Meta_FD_87029 | JGI IMG/M metagenome (GOLD analysis project Ga0114966, IMG submission 87029) | Freshwater microbial communities from Lake Montjoie, Canada to study carbon cycling - M_130207_XF_MetaG | ecosystem: Environmental > Aquatic > Freshwater > Lake | place: Lake Montjoie... | reverse complement strand
TTTACAAAAAGACAAAGCATGGCCCCTTGAAATAACCAGAGGATCATTTAATAGGTTTACGTATATTAATTCTAATATATATACAGACTGGAAAAAAGATTACTTAAATCAAGAATTAAAGTGCACCTACGATACATCTAGCTTAAATTCTTCTGGGTGGTCCAATATATTCGGTCCTGGTTTTTACGATGTTAAAGAAGAAAATCCAGTAATCATTTCTAGTTCTTCTATTAAGGTTAGACAAGCTCCATTTATTGTTTGGGAAGAACCAGGCACTATAGAGATGTCAGAGATTGGGGTTATCAGACCTCAATTTAAAGTGTATATTAATACCGATCAACAAGTTGAATTTGGTCCCTGTGGAGCACTTAATGGCGGAAGTATATGGGTTGAGGTAGATAGTAGCTATATTAAAAATTACAATAGTGAACTTGGAACTATAGATTTTTATCAGAACATAGTTCCATCTGATCCCGATCAGATTAGGGTATCTTACGTCAGCGCTAATAAAAACGTAAGGATATATCAAGTTGGGGGCGTCCCCGTACCATTGAATCCAGTCCTTAATAATGACTCTTTGGTAGCAAATAAACCACTGTATATATACCTTATGCCAAATAAGATAGAGAAGAAAAAAGAAGTGCTAAATAAGTATGCTAGCTATGAATTAGTTACGCAATACTCTAATGTAAATGTCGTTAACTTTACTTATGATAAGCAGATATTTGATCCAGCTTCAAACGGATACGACCCATTTGCATTGCTTCTGGGCGTGGTTACATATGTGAATACAGATAAAATGATAAGCATTTACGATACAAGAGTCAGAGGAGGAGGAGTCTCTACAGCTTACTCCACAGAGGAATCGGTACTATACAGTAAGAAAACACTATCTTACTGGGACATGTATCCTTCCAATGGAATGGCATACCCCAAGGGTGGATATGTTATAATTAAACTGCCTAAAGAAGTTAAGAACAACTTCCAAAATGTTCAAGATATATACACTATAGTTAGAAATAACTTAACAGCAGGCGTTTCTTTTGAAATTCAGGATATGGATGGAAATCCATTTGGAGTAATGTAACATGGATATTTATATACCAAATTTTGTAGATTCTTTAAAAAGCAACTCAAGAACAACTGTATCTTCTGTCTTAAATAATGTAAAAGCAGATAAGACTCAGATTTCTAGATTAGTTAGCAACCTTGCAAACTATCAGTCTAATAATAATTTTAGTCCTACATTAACAACACCTTTTTCTAAAATAAATAGAGAGCTATTTATAAATACTTTTAGAGAGATGGACATTAGAACTAAACAAAACTTTAGTGCCGCAAATACTGTAGGCCTAATAATAAATTCTATGATCGATATTTTTTCAGCAGAAATAAACACTATAGAAAAAGACATAGATACATTAAAGAAGTTTGTTGATAATTATGAATATATTTCTGGAAAAGATGATTTGTTTAATTCAAATTATATGGAAAAATTTGACAACTCCTTGCAAGATTACAGGTCTGATGGCTCTAGCTTTGTTCTTTCTGATAGAGACGGAAATAACTTTCCGGAAAATGGAAACGCATTTGTTGATTCAAAAACAGGTTTGATGAAGATAGGCGAGGGTGTATCTTTAAATAATGCATTATCTTATATAGATGGCATCTTAATCAACACTAATTATGAATATATAGAAAATAGCGATACTGGCTTTGAAAGCGTCCTAACCGAAACCCTCCAAGATTCATGGTCTGTTTCTATTAAATCCCCAACTATAATTAAATCTAACTTAAAAGAACTTTCAAAATATTGCTCATATGATACGTCTAACATCAATGGCGCACAAGCTAGTGTTGAAGTTTCATTTTCTTCACCACAAGAAATAGATACTTTATATATAACTCCAAATTACAGTAATGGTCTACAACTTCTTCAGGTGGTTCTGGTCTCTGAAGATGAAGAGTTTTCTATTATGAGTGATTCAACTCAGTCTGATATATCAAATTCTACAACCGAAGTATTCACTCCAGCAGTTCAAGGCAATTCAACAGCAAGAAATGTTTTACCTGCACTCTCTTCACCAGTCTTGATAGATTCTATTACAGAAGTAAGTTTTGAAAAAAGATTATGCAAAAAAGTCATATTAATATTTAACCAACAATCTTATAAGAGAACTCAAAATATTTCTGAAATATCAGAATTAAGCTCAAGAGCTGTTCATCAAGTGGCGAAAAATATAAGAAAAAATAGAAAGAGTAATACTGACTACCTGCAAGATATGGTTTACTCACTATTCCTACAGAATAATACTTTTAAAAATCTTAAAAATAACTCAAAAATAATTAATAATTATTACAGTTATAGATACCCAATAGCGCAACAGGTTCCATTGGCACCGTATTTGGAAAATGTTAAAAAAGAAGATTTAGTTGAATCTGGACTTTATGATCAAGATCCAAATTCAGTAATAGCTTCTATGTTTAAGAATTTCTTTTCACAAGCTTTTGATAATAGTGGTGAAATCTTAGAGCAAAATATTTATCTAGAAAATTCTAGAATGAATAACCAATCATACAACTTCGTGTCACCTGGTTTTATTCCATTAAACTCAACCAATATGTATTATGACAATAGGAAACAATTTTCAGAACCACTCCTATCTTCTAGAACTAAGGATTCAGTTTTAATAGATTTATTAAAGACAGAAAAATTAGATCAATATGAATATTCTTTTTCTTTAAGATCAATAGAATTTGGTTCTGTTAAAAAACAAAACGCAAATAAAGCATGTTTTGTTAGTAAAAAAATGAACTTTGACGGTCATCCAATGGCCGTTAAAGTTAAAGCTCAAATGGGTAAAAATCAAATAGACCTAAAAAACTATGACTATGACCTTAAGTCTCCTAGCTCAATAGAGTTATCAATGTCTAACGTTGAGATACCTTCTTCCGAAGAAGATTGGGTCAATATAATAAATTACAATACAAATATAATTGACTCAGAAGTTTTATTCTTTGACGGACAAAACTTTATGGCTACAACTAGGTTCACTTTTATTCCTGAAACATTGACAATTTATAAAGATGGATATATCTTGGATCCATCTAAGTATACTGTTTATGAAGGTAGTAAAATAATGCTACAAGAGATGTCTGAAAAGTCAATATACTGTGGAAGATACCAGGTAGATAGTGGGACTTATTCCTATGATACTATTGATTTTGTAAAATCAGGACTTATCAATGAATCAATAAAGATAGCAAATGATTCAGGTGAGTTGGGGGAAAGCTTTTCCTCAACCAACGCTCTTAATAAGGTCATGTTAAAAAACATGCCGTATGTTAATAGCTCTTATTTAAGTGATGCTAGCTATAGTAAAAATGTAGGAACAATATTTAATGGTGACAACTACGGCTATAGTCCAGTAAAGGTAATCTTGGCTGACGGGACCAGTGTGGTCAACCTAACTAATTATACTTCCAGTAATTATAATGCACAGTTTCAAAATAGCACAGGTTACTATTTTATTCAAAATGGTAAAAATATAGTTTTTAATAAGACAATTAACCAAAACTTTAGAGTATTGTATGAGTACTTGCCAGAGTCTTTAAGGTTTAGGGTTATAATTAGGGAAAATATACCCAATATTAAATATAATCCTACTGTGGATTCAGTATTTGTTAAATGTAAGACTAAACTATATGACCCGAATTATGATAAACTCACTAAGATATCTTTAAGTAGCTAGGTTAACTATGACGCAATTATCTCCATATACAATTGTTTATGATCAAATAGCAAAGGCTGTAGCTGTCCTGTACGAAAGATGGAACAACGGGCAGTATGTAACCAAACAAGATCTTCTTAAAGACTTCAATGACACCCTTTCTGAGCTTTACAAGAATGTTGGCACTGTTAATTGTAAGGTTGAACAATACATAAAGGGTGAACCGCCATCATCTAAAAAATATAATTCTTTTATAACAAGCCTAAGAGATGACATAAATATAGCAACAAAACAAGTTGACTATTTAAATGCAAAGGTTATAGAAACATTTAATTTAATTACTTCAGAGCTAGAATCAGAAAAAAAATATGTAAATAGAATATTTTCCAAGTCTAAAATACTACAAATGTATTCTCAGAGTCCAGCAGACGACATAATTTATATTGGCGATTCTTTTGATAATACTGATTTTATAGATACTACCAAATATATTGTAGACGCAATTCCCCTAGTACAAGATGGTCAGGCTACGCTTTCCGTCCTAAAGAAAAATCCATGGCCAGCTACATCCGTAACGATTAATAAATCTAATGGATTCATAGGCAATAACCATCTTGCCGTAAGAGCTGAAAATATTCTTGATGGAGATAATTATAAGTATGTATGGGAAGATAGTGCTTCATTTTCGGATAAAAGAAATATTATAGATCAAAACCCTTTGACAGTTTTTGAGTATGAAGCTGTAAAAGTAGTCCAAGATTCGCTTTCTTTAACAAGATCAAATGATGAGTTCTGCTATGTAGTCGATGACGAGACTCTGGTAGATGCAGCAAGGGGATCGTTAATCAACTGGTCTAATCACAACTTATCTAATCCATTAGTATTGGACTTTAACATAGATGCTCCAAGCTCTGCAAAAGCTAATAATATAGTTATAACACCATTCTTCGGTCACTCAAAAGTAGTTTCTATAGACAGCATCATAATAAAAAAATCTGACGGTACAGAAAAAGAACTTTTAACTGACTCTGTTTATGTTGGGCTTTCTCCAGAATTTTTTAATAATCAGTCGTCGAAAAATTACTTCTTAAATAAAGCTGTAATATATTTTGAAGAACAGGAAATATTGCAAGCTAGAATAAAGATGAGCCAAGTTCAATTTAGTAGAATTGATATGATACATACATTTTGGAGTACTGATTATAAAAACGAAACGCCTCCAGACAACAGCCCTTTTTATGGTTCAGTTAGATTCGATCCAAAAGCAATTGACGAAGAAGTATATAATGAGGTTAGGTTTGACCAAACGGCCATAACACCAATGCTTACAAGGCCAAATTCTTTTAAGGCTAGTAAGATTAATAGCAAAACGGTTTCAGTTAGCACTAAAAAGAAAACAGGTTCTGACACGTCCTATAACGTGCCGATTAAAGTTCAAAGAGAAATCTTAAAAGCAGACAGAATGAGTATAGGACTAAGAGATGTTTCTTTATATTACGACACTTACTCTAATTACGCAGAGATAACTTCATTACCTTTTTATTTTGACCTACCTGTAGAATCGGTAATTTTAAATATAGATTCGAATGAAGGTACATTCACAGTGGCTGACGCTTTGATATCAGCTCAGATATCGGCAGACGGAAACAAATGGATAGATATAGATGCAGTGCAATCCGGGTATTCTAACACAGATGCCAAAGTTGATGAAGTGATTGCCTTTAATCAAGCAGTCCCTAATGGATATAAATTGCCCGGTGTTGCCTATTATTCACATCCAGATGTTCCGTTGGAGGTTAAGTCTCTAATGGTCAAACTGAAGATTAAAAAGAATTCAAGCTCCAATATAACACCTGCTTTATATTCTTATACCCTTGGAGTAAAGGTTAAAAAATCGTGAACATATCAACAATACAAAAGAAAAGATTTTTAGATAACTTGTACAAAAGGTATTATTGCAACGGAACGATTCCTAGTAAACAAGATATCTTAAAAGAATTTAATACCTATTTTATAATCAATAAACCAGGTTTCCCCATTAAGGTTGACTATGATTTGTTAAGATCCATTAATACTATAGACGTTGACGTAATAAATTCTATAATGGTAAACTCAGTTTTTAATTTGGAAATTATTTATGATTCATTATTTGAAAACAATGAACAATTAATGTCGGTAATAACTTCTTTGAACAAGAAAATAGAAAACCTAAAAGCACAAAGAGCATCATTGGAAACAAAAATAGATGACCTTCTTTTTGCAAATAGTAATACTGATGGTTTTTTCTATTCTTTTACTGAAAATTTTAATGATTTAAAAAATGTAGATTTAGATCTTAGTTCTGCCTATGTTAATGAAGTAAATAAGTATGCATCACTGAGCAGCTTAAGGTCAGAGCAATTCAATAATCTAACCATGGATAATATAATTTCATCTTCTCCAACTATTTCAATTTTTGAAAATGGATTAGAAGTAAACTCAAGCGATAACAAAAGTATATATTCTAATGATTTTAACTACGTTTTTGACGGGCTTACAGACACTGCTTGGTTCTTGCAGCATGAGTCTCAAAAAATTAACTACATAACATTAACTATATCTATTCCAATTAATTCTTCTTCTATAGTTTCAAAGATAGAAGGAATAGTATCCACAACTTCTGCGACTAATATATTGGTTAGAGCTAACTACAATGATTCTAATAAGCCCTCAGAAGTAAAAACTTTTGATTCCAGAAAAGACTACGGTTCTTTTAGCTTTTCTGTCCCCGCAGATAGATACTCGTCTATCGAAATTGTGATGTATAAAACAGAACCAGACTTAGTTGTTTCCAATACTATTAATCCTTACGTATATAGATTTGGTTTAAGGGAATTAATTATAGGTTCAAAATACTATGATAAGAATGGAAGCATAGTCTCTAAAGCTTTGTCGCTTCCAGAAGTTGACAATAAGGATCTAGTCATCGATGCGGTATCCTTAGAGGTCGGTGAACAAAAGGTTAAAGATACAGATATAAGATACTATGTTGCTGCGGACTATCCTGGGGCAACTTCAATATCTGATTTATCTTGGATCCCAATATCTCCAGTTGGTTCTGAAAATTCCGGTTATCCATCGGTAGTTTCCTTTTTTGGTTCAACCACTAAGGTAAAGAAGATATTACAAACTAGAATTATGGATTCATTAGAGTTAATACCGGTAAACGAATCTGCAAAAAATGCAAACGAATTAAATCCATCTAGTAATATATATCAGAACAAAGTTGCATATAGAGTCGCAAGATTGGATAAGCAAGAGAAATATATATCTCCTGTTCTTTACGGAAATATAGATTCCTTTAATCATTATTATTTTTTAACCACAGAAAATTCAAACCCTTATTATAAAGATCTAAATTTTTGGTCAGATCAAATAGCTCAAAAAAATGTTAGCTTATTTAATTCTGTACTAAAAGAACAAATTGGTTCTTTGTATCCAGGTGTCAACTCTGCAACAAGCGGATATATACAAACAAACTTATCCTGTGATGTCGCTCAAAAAGTTATATTTAACGTAAATAAAATAAATTATAATTTTAATTTAGCAATATACCTTAATGGGGTAAATATTGCGGACCTGCCAAAGGGTACTTTAAGCAAACCTATTGAGTGGAATCTAAGCGCTGGGATAAATAGCATCATCATAACTTATGATAAACCATTTAATGGGACCATATCCTTTAGTCCTATGGAAGGAACTAGCTTTTCTAAGTTTGGTTCATTGTTTACTGATTATTATTCCTACTTAGATCCATTAGATTTCCAAAACAAAACTACAGATTTAGCAAATTATTTTACAATAGACACGGTTTATGGAAGCAAGGAGATCATAAGTTCAAAGCCCATAAACTACAAATGCAACTTTAAATATACGGCAAATGTTTCAGATCCGGTAACATCGATTAGGTATAGAGTAGATTTAGACAGATTCAACAATCCACTTAATACACCAACTGTTGATTATGTTAAATTAAAGTTTAAACGCACCAGTGCATAGGAATATAAAATGCTACTATTAGAACGTGAAAGTGATTAATATATGGGAATAACTTTTTCCAAAAGGTCAAATAGAAGAAGACTAGTCGAACCCATATTCGTAAGGACTAGACAGAAGTTTAGGGGCAGTAGAAGTAGTGTCTCTGAAAATAATGAAATAAATTCTTTAATCGTAGATATGGAAAGATTAAAGATAGAGTTGGACTCCATCGAGACATCTATATCAGAGAATTCTATAAGTCTTATTGGCTATTTAAATACTTTAAGTGAAGCTCAAAAGATAGCCGATGAACCCCTTTATGATATCACTGGTGTTCAAGTGCATTATGATGGAGTTACATCTGGAATAGAGCAGTTGTCATTGAGAAATTTAAATGATTTATCAGCTAAACTATCAAGTTTAGAAAGTAGAATTACATTTATGGAAGATTTAAAATAATGTCAGAAATAATTAAAAGTCAAAAAAGAAACCTACAATATAATGGTGTTGTAGATAGTTCAGATTATAATAAAAGAATAGAAGAGAACTATGACGACCTTGTCAATCTATATAACAAGGTAAATATCGTAGACTCTAAGCTCGCACAAGCTTTTGAAAGAGTGATAAAAGATCAGGCATTTTTAGTTAACTCAGTTCAAGATCTAGAGGATAGATTGTCCGCCTTAGAAGCTGGATTTAATATTATGTCGATTCATTCTTATTCTCAGATCGATTATGCTAGCTTTCTTAGTACACAATTTTCTGTTAGTACTACTGATGTACTATATTTTGATCCATATTACAATGTCATCACCCTTCCTATGATTTCAACATCTTCTACTTCAAAGGTAAAGTTTTTCTCCAATTCAGCAGGTCAGGTAATCCCAGATTATTTTAAGACTTCAGTTCAGAACTCTTATCCGGGTGTTGATTCTAGTGGTTCAGTGGTTGATACTACTCCTACCTATTATTGTATTTTAGATGACCCCAATAAAGTTTGGAAAAGAAATATAATAAGTCAGTCTGCAAATAATGCAGGCGCCCAGATGATGTTCTACGTTAAAATTCCGGTAGAATATACCGGCACAACAAAGACAAATGGCATTAAGCTTAATCCGTATCCGATGAAGGCTACAGATATATATTCCATAGAATATACTAATAACGCCAATCCTAACTTAACCGAATCAGATGGTTGGATCGCACTAAATTCCAGCAACCTTTACGATGGTCTACCTAATGCTGTAGGCAAGGTTCCTCCTGGAGGTTGGTATGAGCTTGGAACAGATTCAATAAGAAATTCCGGGCCACTTTGTTTTTATTTTGGAGATCTAGAAATAACAGCTATAAGAATAAAGATGAATCAAAGAAACTATTTTAAGGAAAATGGTAGCTATATTTATACTTATGGTCTATCTAACTTGGATATAAGATATGATAAATTCCTTCCTTCTGGTAAAACAATGGTTAGATTTGACGCACCAACCGGAAAGTTAATAGACGCTGTTGTGAATGTCGCTCCGGTAATTTACAATGTCCCAAATAGCCTTTTGTCTACTGCTTTTAGTTATAGGGTAATATATAAGGATGGCGAAAACTATACACTAGACAACCCAGGAGCTTCTGCCTCGGTGTGGGTAGAGATAACTTTAAATATGCTGGAAGACTATACCCCACCAGTTCTGTCAGACTTAAAGATAGAGTGCACTTTTGTCTAGGAATAGGCGTTCAATACTGAAAAAAAGCTTTACTATTAAAACATACATCATTCTATAAGGAGATTAAAATGGCTACTAGCTATGTAGGTCCAAAGCCAGTTCTCAGTGGACAAGACACTGATGAGATGGTCAATCCATATACTACTATGACTGGCAAGAGCAAAGGTACTGGCACATATAGCCACTATCCACTCTACAGTACATCACAAATCTTAAGAGGAGCTCCAGACAATAACCATGTACCTGGTACTGGTTACTTCCCAGGTGACGTATTCATGTCACAGATCTTTAGGGGCAGTGTATTATACATTCACCCACTTTCTGGAACATTCCCCAATGGCAGCGCAACCTATGACGGCGTTAGATTCCGTCCAATGGAATTCAAAGGTCTTAGTGGAGCTGTTGCTTTCCCTTCGACATTCGGCCATGCAGAAAGAGAAAATGATTACAAGGTTAGACAGTATACATACAAGGGTGTAACTTCAGCTAAACAGCTTGGCAACGTCGGCCATGCGTATGGAAGAACAGACGCAAATGGAGCACCATCAACATTTGGTTTCTTCCAGCCGGACGAATTTAAAGGTGTCACAAGTGCAAAGGTTATGCCAGCTACCTTTGGGCAGTCGAATAGCGAAGACACATATGGCAGACAGAGAGTACAAGAATGGCATGGACTTCCATCCTCTAAAGCACTCTAAATTATTTAGTAACCCTGTAATCCTAGAAAAGGACGAAAGAACTACTGGGGTTATAGGTTGGATAGGTCTCGTAGCTATCATAGTCTTATATGATTACTACGCGATAAAAACCAAGAAGGTTGAAACTTTAACAAGATCTTTTTGGAGACACACCGAACACAAAATTGGACAAAGTATATTTATAGGAGCGTGGTTAGGTTTAACTTTCCATCTTTTGTTTGAAAAGATGATCAGAATAAAAGTGTTAAATAAAAACACCTGATAGAGATAGGGGAATTTAATCAATAATACATTTTCACGAAGATGGTTTGCTGTGCTATAATTAGCACGTGGCAATTACCAAATCTTTCTCAATTGAGAGTAGTCCCGCCCATATGGGCGGGATTACTCAGTTTATAGGGTGTTTTATAAGTTTTGACTATTTTATAAAGGATTATCAATGTCTATCCAAGATCTAGAAAAAATTGTCAATGATGGAACTATACCTTTAGACGTAGCTGAAAAATATTTAACACTATTCCTTGATAAATATGATTGGAAAAAATCAATTCAAAGACTATGGGATATATCAGGATCTAAGAAACTCAACGATGAAGATAGAAAACTTTTTGTAAAGAAATCTATTAGCTGCGCAGTGTTAATTACTTACGTAGAGAAGACTACTATACCTGAACTCCCTGAAAACCTATTATTCTGGTGTTCAGGTTGGGCACAATTTAATGAAAAAGACTGGTTCAAGATGTTTCAAGAATTAGTTAAAGAAGACATTCGAATTATAGAGAATAGGAATAAGATGATTATGTTAGGGGTTATAGATCCGATAGACATATCTCCTATGACCAGACAAGCTTTCAATTGGTTATACAACCAAGCTAAAGACAATAATTATATTAATGAAGATAACGCAGAGGAAATAAAAGTAAAACTTTCCAACCTAGTAAAAGCTTACGGTGGCGCGGTAATTTGTAATATGTTTATTAATCATAAAAAAAATATTCAATCGATACACAATTGGAGAAGTGGCTATTTCTTTGAAAGAGAAATACATAGAATTTATTCTTTAGATAATTTGATGAAGATAAAAAAGACTGAACTTCAAAAAGTAAATCAAAACTATGTTAAAAGAACGCAAAATAAATAAACAAGGAGAAACAATGCAGAATAATATTCTTTCAGAAGAATTCGTACAGTCATATGCTACCAAAACACCCCCATGGGGATTTAATGGTATGGGTGAAATAGTATACAAGAGAACCTATTCACGTGATATCGAAGAGCTTGGCAGAAAAGAATATTGGCACGAGACTATTGCTCGCTGCATTAATGGGGCCCAAGATATTGGCGCAGGCTATACGGAAGATGAAGCCAAGAGACTATTCGATTACATATTCAACCTAAAGGGAATATTTGCGGGTAGGGCCCTTTGGCAACTGGGTACCCCGCTTGTAAAGAAAATGAGTGGTGTTTCTTTAGTCAACTGTTGGATGACTACTATCTCCAAGGTTGAAGACTTTAAGTTTTTGATGGACCACCTCATGCTTGGCGGCGGTGTTGGTTATACTGTAGAGCGTGCTAACATCCACGATTTTCCTAAGGTTAAAGAAGTTGTTTCCATTAAGCATGAAAGAAGTAATGATGCAGACTTCATAGTTCCGGACTCTAGATTTGGTTGGTCTGAACTATTGGGTAAAGTTTTAGATAGCTACTTTACTACGGGTGAATCATTTACCTATAGTACAATATTAATAAGAGGCTTTGGGGCACCACTCAAAACTTTTGGAGGCACAGCATCAGGACCAGAAGTGTTGATAGAAGGCATCGCAGACATCTGTAGAATTCTTAATGACAGAGCAGGAAAGAAGATTAGATCAATCGACGCTCTGGACATTGCTAACATTATCGGCAAGGTTGTTATTGCAGGTTCAGCTCGTCGTTCAGCCCAAATAGCGATTGGTGATCCTGATGACTTTCTTTTCTTGAGAGCTAAGAACTGGGGCAAAGGGGACATACCAGGTTGGAGAGCAAATTCGAACAACTCTATCTATGCGGATTCTTACGATGAAATTATTGAAGAATTCTGGAAGGGTTATGATGGTTCAGGCGAACCATACGGTTTGATTAACAGAGCTCTTATCCGCAAAAATGGTAGACTTGGAGAAAAAGTTAATGACTCCAAAGTCATAGGCACTAACCCTTGTGGCGAAATAGGATTAGAAGATGGTGAACCATGCAACCTTGCAGAGATATTTTTACCAAACATAACCTCGAAAGAAGAGTTGATAGATTTAAGTAAGTTGCTGTACAAGACTCAAAAGGCTGTAACAACACTACAATACCCTTATCAAAAGAGTATGGATGTAATCACCAGAAACCGCAGACTAGGTCAAGGTATTACTGGTTGGTTGCAATCTACAGAAGATCAACTATCCTGGGTCCCAGACTGCTACACCGCACTTAAAGCCTTTGACGTTGAATGGTCTAAGAGTTTGGGTATCAATGCATCTATTAAATTGACCACAGTAAAGCCTAGTGGCACACTCAGCCTCCTTGCTGGGGTAACCCCCGGTATCCATCCAGCTTATGCTCAGTACTACATTAGAAGAGTTCGTATGGGCAGCAATGATCCATTGGTTCAATACTGTAGAGATAAGGGATATAAAGTTCAATACGATGTAGGTTTGGATGGAAAAGAGAACCATACAATATGTGTAGTAGAATTCCCATCTGAAACACCAAAGCATGCAGCACTGGCTAAAGACCTTACAGCTATACAACAACTGGAATGGGTTGTAAAGGCTCAGTCAATTTGGGCTGACAATAACGTTAGTGTAACTGTATACTACAGAAAAGAAGAGCTTCAAGAAATACAAGATTGGTTAAAGGCTAATTACAAGAATAGGGTAAAGTCTGTTTCATTCCTTTTGCATAGCGAACATGGATTTAATCTGGCTCCATATGAAGAAATTGGTGAAGAAACTTATCTTAAGTTAAAGTCTAAGGTCAAGTACGACGTAGTATACACTGATACGTCTGGAGATTACACTCTAGACGATCTAGAATGCGCTACCGGAGCTTGTCCAGTTAAGTAGTTTGGAGCACAACATGCCACAGGATCCTATGGATAACGATAAGGTTAATGAATTATTTTCAGAAATAGTTCAGTCTACAAATATGGATGAAGTGACAGAGAATGTTGAGATGGAGTTTAACTTAAATGTTAAGGAGCTAGCTTTCCTCCAGGAATCCCTGGGGGAAAGCATAGCTTGTATATCTCAGATTATGTTTATGGTAATAAATAGTGATTCTAAAATTAATGATGAAATATCAGAATTATTAGGAAATTTGTATAAGTTGTCAGAGGACCTTAATGCTAGTATGATAGAATTGTATATTGATAATATCGATGATTATGAGGATTTAGATTTAGATGGATATGACGATGACGAATATGACGGAGAATAAAGAAAACTTTATTCATGTTTTAGATAAAGGTTATGTTAGATTAGTAGATATAATGGGATCAGACCTTAGTATAGCTAATGCAGCTCGAGCATCCTATGCAAAAGAAAGCTATGAACTATCTACATCTGACGCTAGACTTATTGAGTTTTTAGCTAGAGAAAACCACATGTCACCTTTTAGACACGCCTTTGCAACTTTTGAGTTCAAGGCACCGCTGATGGTTGCTCGTCAGCATTGGAAGTATGTTGTTGGGTCAGATCATACCATGGATTCTTGGAATGAGTCTTCCAGAAGATATATAACTATGGAACCAGAGTTCTATGTGCCAACAAAAGATCAATGGAGAATGGCACCAGAGAACTCTAAGCAGGGTTCAGCTGGCCTTGTAGACCCATGGACTGGTTCTATCTTAACGGAAAACCTATTAAGATACATTGAACAGGGAGAAGCGATTTATAATCTAGCATTAGAATCTGGCATAGCCCCTGAACAGGCTAGACTTATGTTGCCTGCTTATTCTATGTATGTTATTTATAGGTGGTCTTGCAGCTTGCAGTCTATTGCTTTATTCTTGAATCAAAGACTTGAACACGATGCACAATTAGAAATCAGAGATTATTCAAAAGCTGTTCATGAATTAATATCTCCAAAATTTCCCGTATCAATAAATTGTTTGGTAAATTATAATGATAATTAAAATAATTCTTTCAGTAATATTTGCACTACTTATAAATTGGTCAGTATCATTACAGATATTAAATCAAGTAGCATCAGAAAAGAAAACCAAATGGGCTGCCGTAAGCTTGGCTATCGCTTCAGCTATTGTAGCTGGAGTAATAGCGGTACTGTAACCTCTTGAGGTAAACACAATGCCAGAATTAAACGCAAACATACCCATGATAGAGTGTTATGTTAGGGGTAATTTTTTAAGAGATCAACAAGATTCTCATGAAAAATATTTTCCGTGTATGATTTTTGGAGTATCAAGCATACAGGGGAGAAGTCCTTTGTTTCATTTTCTAATGGAAGACGGAGGAGTTTGGTGGAGAATGCCCATAAATGCTTTCTGCGAAAGACCAGGTGTTCCTGAAGCTGATATCCACGAACTTGTTCTTTGGAATTCCTTTAGCCCCCATATAGCTGTTACTGAATTTCAAGCAATGAGAAATATGAGAATGACTTATGTTGCTCGCTCCGGAGAGTTTGTAAATGCAAAATACCTATTCACGCTTGATTGGCACGCTCCAGATGACAACACTATAAATCTTGGGTTTAGTACAAATCCCGGTCAGCACAAGTGCGGGCATGTGATGCTTAGAGATGACGGGAACTATGCCATACAGCCAAACAATAGAGTTAGATTATTTGATCCCTCCTTCACAACTAAGACCGGGACTCTGATCGAAAGATTTGTTAATACTAGAAAATGGGATGTTGAAGATGCAAATAAATGGAAAACATCTGACGACAATAGATATCATTACGATATTGAGTAAGTAATATAATTTAGTAAAATGTATTCTGATACAAAAAATATACATAAATGGACCACCATGCGAACATGTGCTAAACTAGTTGCCGACAGCACTTTGGAGCCTGTATACTATCTGCATAGTGGCGAATACTCCCAGTGCGGATCAATAGAAGACTCCCTGCATAAGGCAGGAGTCGCGACAATAAGGACACAACGTGCCAGCATCTAAGCTAAACTATTTAGTTGTTTATGATAACCATACTCAAGTCTATGGTTGTTCTTCTCAAAAAATAGCGATAGAATCTCCACCACCAGAAGGTAGTTCTATAGAAGATAAGAATATATTTTTTATTACTTTTGAACCAGATTCTCAAAATATAAGTTTACATAAATTAACGGAAGAACAACTAAAAGAAAAAGAATGATTATGGGTAAAAAAAAGATAAATGTAAAAGTAGCACCTGGTGAAGCAGTATTTATTGCTGACGCAACAGTGTTGGAGCATATAGCAGAAGTTTATGAATCTATGGCAGAGACAGAATCAAACGAAAATTCTAAGACTGCATGGATAGATGTATCATTATCAATTAGAGAATGGGTTGCAAAAACCTACGTACCAATTCAGGAAGATTATGAAGATGAAGAATGGTAAGCCTATATTAATCGGTGCATTGATTGGCATTGCATTATATGAAGCACAAAATGCTAGAAAATTTAAAGAACAGATTAAAGATAATACAACTATGACTCAATATAGAAATAGATTGTCTGAATTTTTTGAGCAAGATAAAATAGATCAAGCTTTTAAAGAAATGGCAGACTATATTGGCTTTGGTCTTTCTCCCAGTACAGCTTTTGAAATGATGACTACGGAGGACTTATGATAGACCTATGTGTGGTAAACCACAATACCAGAAAAGAACTGCAGAGATTTTTGGACACTCTTCATTCTGATATGTATAGTCCAAATGGTGCGCTCGAAAAAAACTGGAATTTATACATAACGGATAATGAGTCAACAGATGATTTCATCCCATGGCTTAGAGAAAGTGAAGATCGTTATTGGATCAATAGAACATATCTAAGAAAAAACATAGGATATTCCGCAGCAATAAATGCAATGGCTAATAAAAGCGGTGCAGAAATAGTTGGAGTTCTTAATGGCGATGTTTGGATGACAAGTGAAGATTGTTTAAATATAGAAAAGATCTTTGAAAATAATCCAGGTATAGACATACTCGGACCAAAGCAAAGAGACGAAGAGGGGTACATAACCCATGCTGGAATCGTTGGAACGAATGTAGCACCAAGACATAGAGGGTGGCGTGAGCATGATCCGGAAGATATCCTATATAAAGATCAGGTTGAATGTGTTACTGTATCAGGTTCTGCATATTTTGTAAGAAGAGATGTATGGGATCATATGACAAACAATCCAGAGTATAGAGCAATGTACCCAGATGCAATAGGCGCATTCTTGCCAACGCCTCATTATTACGAGGAAACTTGGTGTTCATACTTTGCAAGACATCTAGGATATCATGTGGTGTATGATGGATCCGTATCCATAGGTCATAGCTGGCACGCAAGCACACCAAAACCAGGTCAAGGAGTCAGTCATGCTGATCAATACTTTCCAATAAGTAGAGAGATATTTAGAAAAGCATGTGACACCATAGGAATAGAAAGAGATTAAAATGACAGATAAATTAAACCCCTGGATATATAATGCAGAAGTAAAGAAAGTAGTTGATGGCGATACATTTGATATTGTTATCGATCTTGGTTTTGATACTTTAAAGAAGGGTAGAGTTCGCCTTTATGGTGTGAATACACCAGAGAGTAGAACTTCTAATCTTGAGGAAAAGAAGATGGGCCTTGCAGCTAAAGAATTTACTGATCAGTGGCTAACTGCCGCAAATCATAAAGTAAAAATTGAAACAATTATTGATAAGAACGAAAAGTACGGTAGAGTTCTTGCTAGAGTATGGAACGAGACAGGTGAGTGTCTTAACGAAGCTATAGTAAAATCTGGTTTAGCTAGAGAATACTTTGGTGTAGGCGATAAAACATTCCAGGAATTCAAGAAAGAAAAGTAATGCAAACGTTTTTACCATATCCTGATTTTGTGCAATCAGTAAAGGTTTTAGATTATCGTCGGTTAGGCAAGCAAAGAGTAGAAACATTCCAAGTTCTTAATATATTATTGGAAAGAACGCCAACTAAAGGTTGGAGAAACCATCCAGTTACATTGATGTGGACCGGATATGAGGAAGCATTAAAGTTGTACCAAAACTATACCATCCTAGAATGGATAGACAGAGGTTATAAGAACAACATGAAGTTTGAACAAATTGATCATTCTTCAATAATATATCCACCATGGTTTGGCAAAGAAGTGTTTCATAGATCTCATAGATCTAACCTTCTTAGAAAAGACTATGAATATTATTCACAATTCTTTGACGAAGCGTCTGACTTAGAGTATCATTGGCCTGTATGAGTATTGCAGTTTACTTAGCCGGAGCAATGGACTATGTTGGGGACTATGCTCGTGGGTGGAGACAAGAAGCTACTTTCATGTTGCACCAACATGGATACAAAGTCTTAGATCCAACATCTATACCGGAAGATTACAATATGTCTCCGGAAGAGATTGTTCAAAAAAATCTTTTTATGCAGAAGAAGTCTGATATACTTCTAGTTGAGTATATGTTAGAAAACAGAGCATATATAGGAACTGACTATGAGATGGCCTGGGCAAAAATGCATGATCAGCCAACAATAGTTATGTGCTCCAATCAGAACAGGGATCGCCCATACATGAAATATATGTCGACTAAGATATTAGATAACATAGAAGACGCTATAGAATATATAGCTATTCACTATCCAACTCATTAGTGTATGAATATCACAGATACAATACCTCCCGATTCAGGTGGATGGAAGCACATTGGTGGAGCATGGATTGAAACTACTGATGATCTCTATCTAGATAATATAGACTTTCAGACTAGAAAAGAAGGCTCTTTTAAAGTTACTGTTGATGGTTTTCCAAGACAAGGTAATAGATATCTTAGAGGAAAAATTTTATCAGCTTTTCCCGACGCTGCTATGCCTTTCCCTTTGTGTCATAAAGAGGTAGCATTTAAAGAGGCTATTAGTGATAACCACTTTGTGTTTTGTACTTTTAGGGATCCTTTAAAAAGTGTTAGTTCTTACATCTCTGAATTTATTAAACAACAAAATAATAATATATTAAATATTTTAAATAAATTAATTTATACTGAAGATGATTACATTTATATAGAAAAATGTTTTTTATTCCACATAAGAATGACAGATTTTGTATGCAATAATATTGATAATATATTTGTCATTCCATTTGAAACAATTACCAGCGATAAAGATAATTCTTTAACAACATCTATTGCTAACTTATTACCTACTACACAATACGTAGAAGCTCATGAAGAAGAACCTCATTCTAGTAAAGATATGAAAATGCAAGATTACCTAATGACTGATAAGTTTTATGATATAATGCAATTAGCTAATCAATCCTACGATAGGGTCTTAGCTTTATCTAGCACTAAAAAAGATAGGTTTGTATTATGATAATATTAATTATAGGTTTACCGGGAGCTGGCAAAACAGTCTTAGCTACTCAATTGGCAGCTAAGACTAATTCTATTCATATTAATGCTGATGCGGTAAGAGCTGATCTTAGCTCTGATCTTGGCTTCTCTATAGAGGACCGCATAGAACAAGCGAGAAGAGTTGGGGCTATTGCCAGACTTATTTCTGATCAAGATAGAGATGTCGTAGTTGACTTCATATGTCCTACAGAGGCTACAAGAGAATCTTTTGGTCACGCCGATAAAATTATATGGGTAGATAGAATAGATGAAAGTCAATATAAAGATACTAACGCTATATGGCAAGATCCAATAAATTATGACATTAGAATAAAGCCACATCTTACTATTGAACAAGAAGTTGACTTTGTTATTGATCGATTTAAGCTCGTAGACTGGACTAAGCCAACTACTTTGTTGCTTGGCCGTTATCAGCCCTGGCATGATGGACACTCTGCACTCAAGATAGAAGCCCACAAAAGAACTAATCAAGTTGTAGTTGGAGTTAGATCTACTTATAATACCTCAGAAAAAGATCCCTTTACTTATTCTGAAGTTAAACAGTTTATTGAATCAAAAGAAAAAAATCCTTTTGTTCTTCAATTTCCAAATATTACCAATATAATTTATGGTAGAGATGTTGGGTATAAAATAGAAAAAGTTGACCTTTCTGCTGAGATAGAATCTATATCCGCTACAGATATTAGATCAAAGCTTTAACTCAAAAATATACATGGAAAAAAATATGGATCATAACCCTAATATGAAACCAGCTTACTATAAAGGCGACAGTGCTCAAGAAGCTTTTCTTTTAAATTTATTAAATGAAAAAAGAAATGGTTATTACGTTGAGTTAGGCGCTTTTGATTCCAACCTAGGAAGTAACACATATCATCTTGAAAATGATTATGGATGGAATGGCGTTTCTTTTGAAATACTAGATGACAGACGCAATCAATTTGTATCTAATAGAAAAAATCCTTGTTACGGAGATGCTTTAAAGTTTAATTATATTAATTACTTTGAAGAAAATAATTTTCCTAAACAAATAGATTATCTTCAAGTAGACATAGACGCTGGCTACCAACAAGATGGTAGACCATTTGGCAACCATTACCTTACTCTATTGGGGCTTATATCTTTACCATTGACTCAGTATAGATTCTCTGTCATAACTTTTGAGCATGATTCGAATATGTACTTTAGAAATACTGGTATGCGTGATGCGCAGAGAGAAATTTTAGATTCTTTAGGTTATGCTCTTGTAGTCAGGGAAATCCATGAAGATTGGTGGGTAGACCCGAACGTATTACCAATTGATAAATATAGGAAATACCTAAGATGGGATACATTGTGATGACTTACCCAACAGTAATCATAGAAAATTTGATAGAAGAAGATATACTTGATCTAATTCAGTCTTCTTTTTCTAAGTTACATTTTGAATTAAATCCTTCTGCAAAAGAAGAAACATATTCAACGCTACGATCTTATTCTGTTGATCAAAATTTTCCGTACTATGATTTTATAAAAAATATAGATCACAAAATAGAGAAACATATTAAAGCTTATTATTCTAAAGAAGTTGAATCATTTACTGGTCAGTCTATAGTCAGGTATGTTGAGAATCAGTTTATAGATATGCACAAAGACTGGGAACCCAAAGATGAATGGGTTATTTTAAATAAGAAAAAAACAGTTCATTTAAGTTCTGTTTTTTATTTTAATGACGATTATTTCGGTGGAGATTTAGTTTTTTATAACGATAATAAAGAAAAGTATTTTTTTATAAAACCTAAAAAGAATTGCCTTATACTATTCGACGCACTTCAATCTCACTCTACAATACCTATTGTTTCTGGAGTAAAGTATTCCTACACTAACTTTTACACACTAGAAGATTAGGCTGTCATGTGCAGAACTTAGATTTAAACTATAAAGAAATTTATCCTAAAATTTTTGTATACAATAAATTATTACCTGATGCAAAGCATCTTCACGAAACTATGAAACTATCTGAGGAAAAATCTGTAGGTAAATATTTCTACAGTGAATGGACCGACTGGTTTATTTTTGGTAAATATTGTCATTCAAAGAGTATACAAAGTATTATTGAAGGATTAAAAAAATCTGATAAAGATGGTAATGAATATGATTTTGATTTATTCGCAAAAGAATACAATTTACATCATAGATTAAACGAAGCAGTAACAGCTGCTATCTCCAACTATATTGCTATAAATGATATAGATTTACCAGAAAATTCTTATATATCAGATCAAAATATCGGCAGATATGATCCAGGAGTAGATACCGGCGAAGGCAAAACGATGCAATACCATACGGACTATGGTATTGGCGAATGGTATTGGCCTGGAGAAAAATTCCTACTTACTGCTACAACATATGTCAATGATGACTATGATGGTGGAGAAATTATGTTTTCTATAGGCGATGATATAATTAGATATAAACCGGATGCTGGAGACATAGTAGTATTTCCGTCTGGCTCACCTTTATACCCAGGTGGTGAACCATATTTTCATGCAGTTGACGGAATAAAAAATAGCAGTAAATCTTTAGTCAGAATGTATTTAAAACATACAGCTAATGGTGAAAAAAAATGGTATGACGGTGAACAAAAATATGGCAAAGAAGAGTGGTACCAAATAGCTAAGAAGAGAGCCGAAGGACATAATACTATTGCTGTATTCGATGGCCAACTAAAACTTTGCTCTGCTCTTATTACTAAGCTATACGGTATCGATCCCGATACTTACGAAGTAAAAAAAGATCTTTTTTATGATGAAGATGAAATTTAGTTGATATCTGCACTACTCGATGATATACTTACAGGTGTTATATTAACAGGCGAAAGCCACTAAAAAAAGGAAAACATAATGTCAGATAATAAGTTCAAGTATTTTACAGTTACTACAACTTCAATCGTAAAGGCTAATACAATGGCAGAAGCAGAGAAGCTTGCAAAGAGCACACGCCGCACTCTTCCTGGTGTATCTGGTGAGCTGCTTTTCAAGGATGTTGATGTAGAACGCATCTCTGCAGTACAGGCCCGCGAACAACTCGCTGATTGATATTAACAACCACGGAAATGGCGGGGGTAATAATATCCCCGCCATTTCTCATTAGCCAAGGAGAATTATGGCTCAAAGAATAATCGCCCAAATGGTTGGACGAAATGAATCAAATAGGTTTTTAGAAGATGTTCTAAAAAGATTATCTACTCAAGTAGATGAGATCGTATTTACCGACGACTGCTCTGATGACAACACTGTGGAAATAGCATCAAAGTATGCCCATACCTACAAAACCCCTATGCAGATGTTCAACAAGCATGAGGGAAGACTCAGAAAATATGCATGGTTAAATTTAGAGAACCACGCAAAAGAAGGTGATTGGGTTATAGCAATCGACTGTGACGAAATGCTTTACAACATTAATAACTTGGGAGATCAAGATATTAGAAGCGTTTTGCAGGCATCGGATAAAGATGTGGTCAACGTTCGTTTCTATCATATGTGGAACCAATTGCAATACAGAGTTGACAAGCTTTGGGCACCTAATAACAGTACTAGAATTTTTAGGTACATGAACAATGGGACATTCCAAGATAAGGCCTTAGCCTGTGGTTCAGAACCAACATATGTTTTGCAATGGATTAATCAAAATAACTACTTTGTTCATTCCGGTTTGATCATGCAACACCTAGGATATATCCACGATAGTGATAAGGAATCAAAGTATGAAAGATACTCACAACTAGATGGTGGAAAGTTTCATAACTTAAACCATATTAATTCTATAATTGATCCAAACCCAGTCTTAATCGACTGGGGCAACTTCGGTATTTGATAGGTAAAAATGAAAAATGAAAAACAAGCAATAATAGACCTGACTAATTTAATGAATACAAAAGAAAAATTTGCTTTTTTAAATATATCTAAGTATTCTATAGTTTCTTTAAATAAAAAGAATGAAAACTCTTTTCCTCTAATGTTTTCTAAAGCTATACTAAAAAGTATTTCATTAGATCACCCTAGAGTTATGAGAAGTTTTTCCTCTGGTCTTGTTGATGAAGTTGAAAACCAAAAACACAATAGAATTGGTTTGACCAAGGGTGGAAATGACTATAGCTCTAATTTGTTTGAGCATTACTTTTTGAATCAAAAAGATGTATTTGATACATTTACTCAATTTTATATTAAGGATACCCCTACCCTAGTTGTATCTTTTCATGATAAAAAAACAGTTTACAAAACACTAAATGCAAAAGTCAATGTTATAACTGTTCCGTATAATAATCATTACGAAAAAGTAGACGATATATTTGCACAGGTTGCTGAGTTTGAGGGTGGTGTAGACCACTGCCTAATGGACTGCAGCTCACTTGGTTTGGCTTTGAGTGGTAAAATTTGGGAAAAATTAAACATGTCAGTTATAGATCTTGGTAAGACAATAAACTTTACTAAAAACTACAACACACCAATAAAAAATGCCAACGTTTAACGATGAAGAATACAAAGATGATTCAGAGTTACTAGTAGATTTATTATTTGAGACTACTTACTCCATCTCACAGATAGCCCAAGAGCTGGGATGGACCCTGGATAAAGTTAATAAGAGAATTAACTCCATGGGTTTATCCTGGCTTAAGGAAAAACGCAAAAAGATGTCAAGAGGGCAAACTGCTTTAACATCAATAATGCAAAAGCTATTACCTGGAGAAAGCATAATCAACGAACACCATATCGGTGACAAATTAAAACTAGATGTATATTGTCCCAAGTATGCCCTTGCTGCAGAGTATCATGGTAGGCAGCATTTTTATTACACCAGTAGATTTTATGAATCAAAGTATGATTTTGATCAAGCCATTATAAGAGACTCTAAGAAAGCTGAATGGTGCAAAGATAACGGTATAGCTTTAGTTGTTTTTAGGTACAACGATAGCCTGACAGAACAGTCAGTATTTGATAGAATGTTAGATGCAATAAGAAGTAATCCTATGGTTGAAAAACCAAAAAAGAAAAAAAGTCTAACTGACAGCGAAGCTTATAAGGTTGGCAAAAAAATACAGTCAGACAGAAGAAAACAAGCCTATAGGGCTTTTAAGGAAAAGAAAAAAAATGACAGAGGATCAGGAAAATAATACTACGCTTCCAGTTGAGTATCAGGTATTTGCCCTATCCTTAAGAGAGAAAGACGCCATATCGTATTTCTCAACTAATCTTCCAGAAGATATAGTTGGCTCCATACATGGAGAAAAAGGTATAAATGAATTTTATAAAGCCCTCCTGTCATTTCATAATGCTACACAATTAAATGTAGTAGAGCCAATAGCATTCAAGTCTTGGTTAGAGTCAGAAACTGACATTCACGAGGCTCTAGGTGGTGGTGCCGGCGTAAGTGTAATGATCGACATACTAATGGGTATGGAGGTTTCTAACCCAGAAGCTATAGCTGAGATCATTAAACACAAAGCTAGAAAACGCAAACAGATAAACTACTTGCAAGAACTGCAGATAATACTAAATCAAAAAGGGCAAAAGACACCAGAAGATTCAGATAGAATTGAAAAGCTTACTTCTCAAATACGTGAACTAGAAAATCAAATCCACTATAATCCTTTAGATAAAGTAACCACAGGCCAAGACATGCTGTCTAGAGTCGATTCACTACTAGATATACCCGACTTCTTGCCCACACAATTTAAAGCTCTAAATAGAGCTATGGGGTACACTGACGAAGGTGGGTTCTTTAAGGGGGCTATACACGCAGTCATCGCTGCCTCCGGAAAAGGTAAGAGCACCTTTGCTAAATGCCTAGCGAACAATTGGCTAGACAATGGATATAGGGTCCTCTATATAAACTTTGAGGAAGCTCTTGGTCACTGGGAGAGAATTCTCATGACTCAAATAATAGAGCAGAATGTTTATTCTGAAGCCCACAAGTGGAGCCCAGAGGAAAAACAAATGTACATGGATAAGTTTAAAAACAAACTTGCCGAGTGGGGTGACAGACTTATGGTCAGACACGATCCGGACACACCTTATTTTGAAGACCTAGAATTATGGTTAAGAGATATCATCGGCCATAATCAAAACATGCCAGACGTAGTTATAATTGATACCATTCAATCGATGTTCACTAGGGGGGCAGGTAAGGGCAAGCCTAGATGGGGTGAGTTTGAAGAGATGATGGTTCGTCTTGAGAAGTTGGCTAGAGATATGAATTGCGCAATGATCATAACAGCTCAAGAGAATGCTAACAGAATGAAAGAAAAAAGAGAAGTTGTACAACAATCTGATACTGGTGGATCTTTAGCTATCCAACAAAAGTGTGCCGTAACAATTTTTATAACAGAAAAGCGTTTAGCTACTGATGACGAAACTGCTGATGAAAATGTCATGCAGCTTCAGATACCAAAAAATAGAATAACTGGTTCAACATTTAGCTATGATCCACCATTGGTTAAGTATGTAGATCATAAAAAAAAGTATGAAGAATATGATCCAATTACAGATGAGTCCTATGAGTCTTCATCTTCAATATTGGATGACCTATTAAACGATAAGGATTTTCACTAATGTCATCAGTGACCGTAAGCGGCATCAAAGATTTTCAAATGTGCGAGAGACTCTATGATTATAGATATGTAGAGTTATATCCAGAGAAAGTATATTCAAGAGATTTGTATACTAATAAGTTTGAAAACACTATTAAGAATATAATATATTTTTTCTTTTTTAAAAAACAAGGGGGAATAATACCATCTTACTCTGCTCTATTAAATAGATGGGAAAAAATGTGGTTCCCTAAAGAGACTACATCTTATGATATTATTACCGAACAACATGAGACAGCCTATGGCAATTTAGCTAGCCTAACTTCTAAAGCTGCAGGAATACTTTTGTCTTTCTATGATCAGTACTCTGACGCTGAGTTGATTCCCATGGGCATTGCAGAAGAGTATAGTGTTCCTGGTAAACATAAGTTAAATATAGAAGATAAGTTTGATCTTTTGTTGTATAAAAATGGAGAATTTTTAATAACTAAAATCTTATTTAATTACAAAAATTCAAACAAACATTTATACCACATAGACTTTTGCGCAATGCAAAAAGGTTTTGAGAACAGACACCCTACTAGAATTTCTAAAGCTAAATTTGGATACATAGATATTATGTCGCCAAATATTAACTTTAATGAATACATAATTACCGAAGAAGATGTAAAAAGCTTTGAGTATTGGTTTGATAAAATAGCTACCACTGAAATTTTTGCACCGAAGAGAAACTTAATACCCTACTGTAAGAAATGCCCATTCGATAAACCCTGTTCAAAGTGGACAGGCTGGACAAGCGAGACAACAAAATGACAAAATCAATTTTAGATGATATTTTAGTTCAGAGAAGTGAACCTTCTTCATTTAAAGGAGAAAACTTAATACTTGAACCCCTGATAGAAGAAATAGAACTTATATCTGATGATTCCATTAGATCTTTTGTTAGAGCGATACTATTAAAAGCTGATCACTTTTGGAATATCCCTTCTAGTTTTTCTGGAAAGTATCATCCAGCAGATGAACATGGCCAAGGAGGAAATGTCTTACATACAAAAAGAGTTGTAAGAATTGCAAATGTTATGGGTGACTCATATACCCTTTCAACTGAAGAGCGAGACATCGTTTTAGCTGCTTGCTTGTTGCATGACGTTTGCAAAGGTGTTCAAGATAAAGATGATGATGCTTGTAGGTATGATCCAATGCATCCCTACACTGTGGGCAAGCTCGTGGAGAAGTGCCAAAAAGAAGACAAGAATTTTGCCAATGAGTCAATGTCATCTACCCTATTTGTTTCTGAAGAAACTGTTCATTCTATATTAAGATTAGTTAGATGTCACCTAGGCCCATGGTCACCAATACCTGAAACTTTTCCAATTACATATTTAGATTATATAGTTCACCTATCTGATAATATAGCTTCAAAATTACACACGGTTATCGAAGACAGCGAGTTGATTAATCCACAATGGAAAAAGAAGAACGTTTAAGTAAAAGACATTATCTTATATCCAACTTGGAAAAGATAATAGAAGATTCTATTTATTTTAGAAATTACAATAAGTATATGAATCAAAAAACTAAGATAGAACTTGGCCCCATAAGTAAAGAAGTCATAAAGGCAAAGATTAAATGATAATTCCATCAGACCAAGACAAGTATCTGTACAAGTGGAGACTTGTTGAGACGGCAGCCTATGTTAAGTCTTTGTCTAGGGTAATTAGACACAAAGAAGACGGCAATACAAAGTTTATAGACATTAAAGATGTAGATTCATTTAGATCTCAATATGGTAATACCGGCCTATATACTTCTATTTGGCACTATGACACAATAGACCTAGAAAACGCTATACGTCTTGGTTCACTATACTTTGACATAGACAACGCTGATGAGTCTGTTGCCCTAACAGAATGTAGGGCTCTATACGGGTACCTATCATCTTACGTTCCAGACGAGTCTATAGTTGTTTATTTTACGGGTAAAAAAGGTTTTCACATAGAGTGTGAAGCTATTTGCCTAGGCATTAATCCTAGTAACTCTTTACCTAAAACATTTAGATACATTGCAACTAGGCTTAAGAAAGAATTAGACTTATCTAGTTTAGACTTTGCCGTCTATGATCAAAGAAGAATGTGGCGCCTTGCAGGCTCAAGACATCAAGACACAGGCTTATACAAAAACAGAATATCTAAAGATCTTTTATTCTCTGATATAGAAAATATAAGGGACTACTGTAAGGAACAAAAAGATAATACAGTAACTGAACCACAGTTCAATGCAAAAGCAAACGAGTGGTATAGGCAGTTTACTTATGATATGACAACAGAAATAAATAAGCCTGAAGATTTTCTTGCTCACTTTAACAAACATGGTTCTGCAGCATTTAAAGACGTAGCAGACTCTGATAAAATATTTACACCAGAATTGCTGGTGTCCAACTGTACTGCAATAGCAAGAATAATACAGGAAGCTAAAGACAAAAAACACCTTGACCATGAGTCAAGATTATTTCTTTGTTCAATATTGACTTTTAATGAAGACTCTATTAAATTTTTACACAGCATATTAAATATGTGCAGTGACTACAACATTGAAAAGTCAACAGCGCACATTAACGACTGGATTAAAAGAAGACAGATAGGTATAGGTGGCAGACCATTTAGTTGCGAGAGAGCAAACTCTGTAGGCGTTGGTTGTGGTGACTGTGAGCTGGAGGCTAAGAAGAAATGGATTAAGGTTGGCAATAAATATGTAGAAAGCCAAGAAACTTCTTCTCCATCTCCTATTAGATTCGCCTATAGAAATATCAGAAAGGAAAACAATGCCTGACAGAATTGAAAATGAAGACGATGTTATTGGAGTGTGTTCAGAGTGTAGGTCGGACCAACCAATGAAGTACATGTATGGCAACCCATTTGCCCAAGCTGGCAAACAGATTCCCTGTAAGTATTGCGGTGGCATAGTAATAATAACTTATAGGGAGAGAAGAGATCACTCTCTTGATGACAACGATAGAGGTAGGGGCCTTTAATGAAGAATTGGACTAACCTTCATAATCACACCGTCTTTTCAATGCTGGACGGTCATGGTGACATAGAAGAATATTTAACAAGAGCTAAGTCATTAGGTATGAGTGGCTTAGCTACAACTGACCATGGCAATATACATTCCTGGTTAGACTTTTATGATGCAGGAAAGTCTATCGGCGTTAAACCAATTCTTGGTTCTGAATTTTATCAAGCAAGAAAAACACGATTTGATAAAGATGAAGAGGAAAGATCTGGTCCAGCTAAAAATGAGTGGGAACAAAGAGGTCCTTACCATATAACAATTCTTGCAAAAAATAACATTGGTTATCATAACATAATCAAAATGTCCTCTATGTCATTCTTGCAGGGATACTACGGTAAGCCTAGAATTGACCACGAACTAATCGCTGAGTACAGCGAAGGAATAATTGTTTTATCTGGATGTCTAAACGGAGAAGTCTCTCAGGCATTACTTCGTAATGACTATGATTTTGCGCTCAAAGCTGCTAAAAAAATGCAGGACATTGTAGGCAAAGAGAATTACTTTATAGAAGTTCAGGACCATGGTCTTACTGAACAAAGAAAAATATCTGATCAGCTCATAGAAATTGCTGGAAAAATAGGCGCTAAGATTGTCCCCACTGGTGACTGCCATTATGTACATCAGGCTGATGCACACGCACATGACATTATGTTATGCGTTGCTACTAACTCTAATATTAATACTCCAGATAGATTTTCTTTTTCTGGAGATGAGTTTTATCTTCAGTCTTACGAAGATATGCGTAGAACATTTTCTGACGAATGGCTAAGCAATACTATGCATGTCAATGACATGATAGATGTAGATCTAAACTTTGGCGAAATACACTTCCCCAATTTTCCAGTTCCTACACAGGAACCATCAGTTGAATATTTTGAAAGACTTGCCTGGGAAGGATTGAAGAGAAAATATGGAGATCCTCTTCCTCAGCATATTTTAGATCGAGCTAATCATGAGCTTAGAGTAGTTAAGGATATGGGATTTCCAGAATACTTTTTGGTTGTATCAGACTTGGTTAGATGGGCTAAATCCAATGACATAAGAGTAGGGTGGGGCAGAGGTTCTGCTGCAGGTAGCGTTCTTTCATATGCCTTTGATATTACAAACTTGGACCCAATTAAATTTGGTTTAATGTTTGAAAGATTCCTCGTAGAGGGAAGAAAGTCAATGCCCGATATTGACTTAGACTTTGATGATAGACATAGAGATAAGGTTATTAACTACGCTAGAGAAAAGTATGGTAATGATCGAGTATCGCATATCTGTACTTTTAACCGAACTGGTGCTAGACAGTCCATAAGGGATGCTGCACGTGCTTTAGGCTATGACTTTGCCGCAGGAGATAAAGTGTCAAAGTTGGTTCCACCACCAGTTCTTGGTATTTCTAAAAACTTAAAAGAATGTATGGAGGTTGTTGAGTTTAAAAATGAATTTGAAACCAATCCAGATTCTAATAAGATAATAGAAACAGCTTTTGGTTTAGAAGGTCTAGTCAGACAGACTGGCATACATGCTGCGGGCGTAGTTATATCTAAGGGTCCTTTGGTTGATTATCTTCCTATAATGAAAAAGGGGGCAGATAACCCAGTCGTAACACAATGGGACATGGGAAGAGTTGAACAGTGTGGACTTTTAAAGATTGACTTCCTTGGTTTAAGAAACCTAGGCGTTATTGATTCTTGCATTAAATTAATTAAAAAAACTAAGAACATAGAAATAGATGTAGACAAAGTACCACTGGATGATAAGACTACATTTGACGAGCTATGCAAAGGCAATGCCATAGGCGTATTCCAGCTTGAATCATCCGGCATGCGTCAGCTGATGGTGCAGCTTCAGCCTCAAGACATTCAAGATATCATGGCTTTAATATCTCTCTACAGACCTGGTCCAATGGGTTCTGGTATGGATAAATTATATATTGACAGAAAGCATGGAAGATCTAGAGTTTCTTACGATCATCCTAATCTGGAGAAAGTACTTGGCCCCTCTCTTGGTATCATGCTGTACCAGGAAGACGTCTTAGGCGTGTCTAGAGAGCTTGCTGGGTTTAGCTCAGCTGAAGCAGATGATTTAAGAAAAGTCATAGGTAAAAAGCAAATGGATAAAATTGCTTTCTTTAGGGAGAAGTTTGTTGAAGGTTGCATTAAGACTTCTAATATTTCACAAGATAAAGCTAATAAAATATATTCAGATATAGAATACTTTGGTGGATATGGCTTCAACAGAGCACATGCCGCAAGTTATGCAATGATCTCATATATAACAGCATATCTCAAGTCTAATTATCCAGTGGAATACATGGCAGCTTTGATGAGCTCAGTTGTGGGCAACAAAGATAAACAGTCTCTCTACTTGTCAGACTGCAGAAGAATGAATATAGATGTGCTTCCACCTTCTATTAATTATTCTGAAATAGATTTTGAAGTTTTAAATGAAAAATCTATAGTCTTTGGTTTATCAGCTGTAAGTGGGATAGGTAACTCTATTGCTGAAGCGATAGTCAACTGTAGAGATAAAGCTAACCTATATACAAGCTTGCAGGATTTCTACAGAAGAGCTGATTCTACAATATTTAAAAAATCAACACTTGAACATTTGGTTTATGCTGGTGCTCTAGATGAACTAATTGGAGACGTAGAAATAGAAACCTCCAGAAGAGTTGAGCTAAATATCTTGGAAAAAGAAAAAGAAGAACTTGGGATCTATGTAACTAATCATCCGGTATTGGGTATCTGGGATGTAATAAAGAATAAAACAACTCATGAGATAATTGATCTTCAGGATGCACAAACAGGTACTGCAGTAAAGTTGGGTGGAATCATAACTTCTTTTAAAAAGATGATGACTAAAAAAGGTCAAAAAATGTTTAAGTTTAACCTAGAAGATATATCATCTTCTGTTGAAGTAATCATCTTTCCGAAGAGCGCAAAAGATATACCAGATGATTATTTAGCTTCTGGTGAAATTATAATCATAAATGGTTTCTTAAATAAAGAAACGGAAGAAGATAATTCTACCGTAAAAATATTTTATAACTCATCAGAAAAGATTGAAGCAAAGACTTTTTCTGGAGGAAAACCAATCATCTTTACTGTTGACAACAATTTGTCAAGCTTAACATTCAAAAAGATTTATGATATAATTAGTCAACACAAAGGCAATAATAGTGTTTTTATTGAAGTAAAAGATGATAAACATAAATTTGTATATAAATTTAATAGTTTATCTTCTAATAAAATAATTCCACTAGTTAACTCTTTAATTGAATTGGAGAAATAAATGGCTGCAGACGGTAGTTACCAAAACCCATCCAACAAAGACTGTTGGACCTATTGCACTTCTTGTTCTAGATGTGCTGATAAAGGTAGATATACACACTGTAATAAATGTAGTGGTCGCTTTGACCCGAAGGGCAAGATTGAAGTTCATTCTGAAGATTTTTGTGATTGCAAAAATGGGACTCTGAGATGGAGAACACAAGAGGGTCGTATCATCATGACAAAATTCAAATCTAATCCATTTAAGGGTCAGGTAAAATATGAACAGAAGTCAGAAGACGAGAGAGACTGGGATTCCTATGTCTCTGACATGCGCGAAAAAATGGATGATCCTACTTGGAATCCAATAACAATTGTAGATGAGGATTAATCATGCAAGAAACAGGAAGAATAAATAAAAATAAAGTGACTCTAGTTGAGTACGCAAATCCAGTACATTTTGGTGATGATAGGTTTTTTATCATGTCCGGAGTAGTTGGAATCCATGCTACAAGAGAAGAGCTGAGTGATTTGTATACAGTATTAAATTACTATTTAAATATGGATTCTTTTACAGAATGTACAATTAAGGTAGGGGACCAAAATGTGGCCATACAATGAAGATGATCATATGGAAATAGGTAACACAGGATGGGTTCCCGTTGGAGAAGGCTTGTTCTTCAATAAAGATAACGGTCACACCATAGATGAGTTGGGTAGAGAATTTGATCAAAATGGAATACTCGTTTATGATCCTGAACTAGAAGGAAACGATGCCGATACAGATTAAAAAATATGAAGATCTTGATGAGCTACAAAAATTAGCTGTAGTAGACTTTTCCTATTCTAGATTAGACACTTATAAGCAGTGTCCCTCTAGGTACTTTTATAGTTACATTAAAAAAGAACCTAGATTTTTTAGTGAGCCTGCGGTGCTGCGGAAATATAGTTCATGCAGTTTTAGAGGATACAATATCTAAAGATTCAAACTTGGATCACGAAGAAATGCTTGTTAAGTTCAATGAGCACCACGCTGCATATGATCCAGATAAAAAGATATCTGACGAATTAATATCAGTAGGCAAGGAAATACTTGACGAGTTCTATGACATATACTCCGATACTACTTTTGATGTATATCAAAAAGAATATGGTTTTAGTTTCATTATTGCAAACTATCATATTATGGGCTACATAGATAGAATAGACCTGTACGACGATATGGTCAAGATTATTGACTACAAGACCGGCAAATGGGAGGTATCTCAGAAAGAGGTACCAAACAACCTACAGCTTGGTATATACGCCTTAGCAGCCTCCCTGATGTTCCCTGACAAGATCGTACATGCAGAGTTGCAGTACCTGAGATCCGGCAGAATTAAGGGTCATGAGTTCTCTAGAGAAGATATAGAGAACGTAAAGATTAAATTAGTTGATAGTATCAATGAGATCATTCAGGATCAATCATTTTCCCCAACCAACAACTATAGAGCCTGTAGTTACTGCGAGCATGCTAAGACAGGAGCGTGCCCAACTGGGGTATTTAGAAATAAAAAAGCAGCAAGAGCTTAGGCATTAAAAAACCCCCCAATCTCATTGAGAAAGGGGGGTTTTAAATATTAAGTATTAGTTACTTGAAGCCTCAGCTGCATCAACCTTGCCAAGGAGCTCAAGAGCCTCTGCCTGGGTCATGCCAGTTGATTCAAAGTAGGCAACGACATTCTCGTTAACTGTCTGTTGGGCACTATTGATAAGTGTTTGGAGTGTAATAGTCATGATGACCTTTCTTGGTAAATCCTACAAAAACTGTAGGATTGGTTTGTTTTTTATTTTTGTTTAAAGTATAATGTTATAATAATTGTTGACATGAAAAGGATATCACAATGCACCCAGAGGTTGTCAAGTCAGAAGAATATTTTTTCTCAAGATCTAAGCTAAAAAAACATCCAAACTTAAAAGATCTTTCTAGAAAAAAAATAGACACACAAATCATAGAACAAGACGATAAGCCCGTAGCGACTAAGGGTAATGCGTACAAGAATACAAAAAGCGGTTTTAGAAAAGACATAGAAATAAATGTACGTTCTGGCTGGGAAGCAAACTTCATACGAGTACTGAATCTATATAAAATAGAATTTGAATTTGAACCGGTAGTGTTTAGCTTTCCCATAAAGAGGCGGAACAAAAGGATACACTCCAGATTTTTATCTGTCAAGTACAGGTGAATGGGTAGAGATAAAGGGCTACCTAGATGAAAAAAGTAAAATAAAACTAAAAAGATTTAAAAGATACTATCCAAAAGAGTTTGCAAAAATGACGTGCGTCATAAGCAAGTATTCAAAAGATGCAAAAGCTTTTATGGAAGAGTTGGAAGTTCCAACTATATTATTTTATGAAGAAATAAAAACACAATACTTTAATAGTATATTATATTGGGAAGGTAAATAAATGGCACCCTACAAGGAACATTATTATTCTCTTGAAGAAAACGAAATGCAGGACCTGATAGCAAAAGCTAAGGGTCGGTTCTTCAGAGGCACAAGAAGAGTTATTGAAAGTATTTAATAACTTTTTATCAAAGTATGTAGCGCTACTGTATTATGGCAGATACAATGTAGGGGACTACGATATAAGAAGATTTATTTCTTTATTTGTAAAAGATCCTTACGTTCGTTTTGCTCTGATGAAAAATAAGCTAAACACATCTGGATTCAAAGCAGTTGCAGAAGTAATGCGTGGTATACAATACATGGCTAAAAGATACGGAGAAGAAGAGGATATTAGACAAACTGTTAATACTACATTCTTTCAATGTATAACTAGGTATGAAAGAAAAGATTCTGCTAAGGGTCCAATCCCATTTAGTGGTTTTTTATACAGTTATTTCTTTTATCTATTGAAAAAAAATGTAGATACATTCTTGATAGATCAGTTGGGAAGAAAAACTTTTCCACTCGCTTCTGATGAATCTTCCGATAAAGATGGAGAAGACACTCAAGTTGGATTCAAAGCAGAACCAGTAGAATATAGTTTAGAGCAAATGTTATCAACAGATGCCATAGATGAATTCTGGGTTTTAGGTGAAAAAAATTTTCCACCATTTGATCAGTTGACAATACAGGAAAGACAGCTGATAAAATGGAGGTACGTAGATGGTAAAAGATCTAGTGAAATATCTCAAAAAATAAATGAACACCCCAATACAGTTAGAGAACATTTGACTAAGATAAAGGATAAACTTGTTGACCTAGTCAAAGAGTCAGATCCGGATTTAGCAAAGTCTTTAAATGTAGACAAACACAAAAAAAAAGGAAAGTAAGTGAACAGTCAAACCCTAGAAAAACTTCAGGATCTTTTATCCGAATTTTTGGGACCACAAATTGAAGAAGTTGTCTTAGCTTATGGAGAAAAATCTAATTATTCTAAATACTTTATTGAGATACCAGATAGTGACACCATTGATATGGGACTTGACGCATTAGCTTCATTGGTTGCTAAGACATCCAACGTGTATGGTAGAGCTGCACGCTTTGCCGGTATGTCAAGAGCAAATTATAAGATAGTAGAAGGTAGATATAAAAAGAAATATAAGTCTTCTAGAGTTGGAAGAAATGAAGCAGAGAGAGAAGCAGCTGCAATGGAAGCTGCAGAAGAAGAATATTCTTCTCTTGTTACATGTGAAGCTATTGTAAACTTAGCTGAATCAATGGAGAGCGCTGCTAGAATTGCTTCTGAGTCTGCAAGAAAATTACTGGATAAGGCACAAGCTATGCAGATAGCTTCCGCCAGAGAAAACAAAGGCTATTACGCCGAAGAAGACTTTTCTACATATTAAGGAGAAATATGTTTATAGGATATTACAAGGGAGTAAATGAACCTAGGGAGTTTTATTCCGAGAAACAAGACACCTTAGAATTCCCAATGCAAGTGGAGCTAGATGGTATGCGCTATCTTTTAAGTTATACTATTCAGATGACTTCATCTAAACAAGAAGAAAATTTAGTCAAGATGGCAAAGACAAGTGGAACTAAATATAATATAAAGATTAAGTAATTGTATGAATATAGAAGTTTTTTGTGATGGAGCATCAAGAGGTCAAGGCCAAAAAAAATGTGGCGAAGCAGCCTGCTCTGCTGTTGTGTATAAAAATAGAAAAAAGATTGCACAGTTTGCGAGAGGATTAGGTGCCAGATCGAACAATGAAGCTGAATACGAAGCAGTTATAGCTGGATTATTAATTTGCTCTATGTCAGATTTAGTAGATCCGATAATATATACAGACTCTGCTGTGGTCGCTAATCAGATTAGTGGTAAGTGGCTATGTAGGAGTGAAGCGCTCATACCTTTACTGATGACCATAGAAGATATTAGGTCTGAATATAAGTTTAGAGTGCTTCAAGTGCCGAGAGCTTTTGTGTGGGAGCCTGATGCTTTGGCTAATACATTTTTAGATGAATTAGAATTAAGAAAAAAAACATCTAAAAAACCGGTAACTCATTACCCATCTGAATGATATAATGTTGAAGAAAACAAAAGGAAAACATGAACTATAGAGAAGAACATCCTATAATCATAGGACTGGCAGGTAGAGCTGGAAGTGGCAAGACCTCAGTAGCAGAATACATAATCCCTAAAGGGTCTTTAGAGTCGACTAAGTATGGCATTAAATGGGATCATATTTTTTATGCTCTACCTTTGTACGAGATGGCTACAATTAGACATTCAATTAAAGGTCACAACCAAAACAGCAGACAGCTTTATGCTATCCATGATGTTTTATACAATCTATATGGAGGCTCCTCTATAGGATTAATACCGGAATATTTAGATCTAGTAAATAGGGTTCAGCAAATTCAAACCTTAAAGATAGAAGAAGAAGGAACTAAGCCTAGATCATTTCTACAGAAGGCTGGAGATATCTGTAGAGAAGATTTTGAAAACTGCTTTGCAACATGGGGTACGACTAAGTCATATCAATTATATAGATCTTACAATAAGTCTTTGACAGATGAAGATGAAGAACTACCTTTCGCTGTTATCATTTCAGATGTTAGATTTGAAAATGAAGCCGAACAAATACTAAAGAATCCAAATGGCGTAGTAGTATGCTTTGATGCTAGTCAAGAAACACTAGATGATAGATTGATGAAGAGAGATGGAAGATTAATGGATCTAGAACATGCTTCACATAGATCAGAACAGCAGATAGATGTGATAAAATCTATAGCTACACACGTTATCAATACAGATAATATGAACATAGAACAACAAGCTGCCGCAACAATAGCAGCACTTGGAATTAAGGTGGTACAAAATGCCTAAGATAAGTAAAACAGCACAAGAGCAGTCAACAGACTCTCCAATAGACCAGGTGGTAAATTTAATGACGCAGGAAATATCAATCTCTACAAACCCAGTATTTATTTGTGGGGTAAATAGAAAAATTAATATAGGCAATTTTGAGAATATCGATGTATATGCCGGAATAACAATCCCCCTATCAGATGTAGACCCTTCAGATAGAGAAGCTCTAGCTGAGGCAGTAAAGAATGCAGCTGCAGACGGGTTCTCCATAGTCTCCAAGGAGACTGGGGAAAGATATACTTTAATTAAAGATTCACAACAAGGTAAATAATTTCTTATAAAAACTTGCAAATATTCAAAAACACAAGTAATATATAAGTATAAATAAGTATAAACATTCAGTTAGATAGAGGTAAAAAATGTTCAAGAAATTAATCGCTAAAATTAAAGCAGCGCTAGTGCCCGCTAGAAAAGAACTCAACAAAAAAGTTGATGAAATTGTAGCTGAAGTTGAAGTGTTGGCTGAAAAAGCTGATCAAAAACTTGAAGAGGTAAAAGAGCAAGTAGCAGTAGAGCTTAAGGCTGAAGTAGAAAAAGCCATCACTGAAACTGTAAAGAAAGCAGCTGGAAAGAAGTCTCCAGGTCGCCCAAAGGGTGCCGGTAGTACTGCAAAGCCAAAATCTTCTAAACCGACTGCCAATAAAAACAAGTAATATTTAACTGAATAAAAAACATTAGCCCCTATATGGGGCTTTTGTTTTTACTTAGTTCTTGTTACTATAAGTCTAATGTCATTAGCTCAATATCGAAGAATAACAAAGGGTAGTTGGTCGAATGCCAAAGACCAAGTGGTAACGGACTCACAACAAGATGACCAAGCAGTCCAAGACAACAGTGATCAAGAACAAATACCAGAGTAAATTAAATCCTTTCCTAGAGAAGAAGAAGTAATGGCCATAAAGAACTTTATAGCAGTAAAGGGTTTAGGGTATGTTACCCGTCCCAAAATGGGTACTAACAATGTGTTCAATGGTGTATTTTTAACCGATACAGAAGAAAAAAAAATGGCTAAAAAGATGAAGCCAAAGAAGAGTAAAGGTAAAAAATAGCCATGGACTCTACTATAATTGTAGCTATAATTGCAGCTATTAGCGGAGTTATTGCCGCATTAATCCAAAAGGGTAGAAAAGAAAATAAAGATGACCACAACGTGGTCGCCAATTTGATCGTAGGTGTGAAGGATGATATCATTCAATTGCACCACAAAATTGATCACGTAGATGATCAAGTAGAAAAAGTCGATGACAAAATAGATATGCATATTAAATGGCATCGGAAAAAACAGTAAATAATACTAGTATTAAAACAAGGAGAAATATCATGGCAAAGAAAATGTCAAAAGGAAAAGGTCTTTCAGCACCGGATCCAAGCGTAAGTGCAGGTCAAGCGAAGATGGGTGTTCGTCCCATTAAGAACACCAAAGGCAAGAACATTGAAAAGAAGGGCCCATCAGCCCCTAAGCCAGCAGCATCTGCCGGTCAAATGAAAATGGCTAAGCGTCCAATCAAGGACTCTAAAGGTAAAGTTATCGGCTGATAACTCTCTTTTTGAGATGACATTTGATAATGGGGGTGGTACTATATATGTATCACTCCCATTAACTTATTAAAGGACTATTTATGGCAGCTAAAAAAACTTCAGACAAAAACTGGATAGCTGGAGCAATTAAGAGACCCGGCGCTTTTACTGCTAAAGCTAAAAAAGCTGGAAAATCAGTTGCAGGAATGGCAGCAGCTGTTACCAAGAACCCAGACAAATATAGCTCAAGAACTGTCAAACAAGCAAATCTTGCTAAGACACTTAGAAAAATAAATAAAGGAAAATAAAATGGCTGCAAAGAAACCAAAATCTTCTGTTTACAATGACGCAAACAAAACATTAGACAGAACAATGGATGGCTCAAAAGGCGCTCCAAAGGTAAAGAAGTATGGGCGTGAGGCATCAGATGCTAAGACGTTCAGCTCAAAAATTAAAACAACAAACAAAAAGAAAAAGTAGGATAATATTATGGCGATGAAAAAAGCATCCGCAAAAAAAATGATGGCTAAACCAGCTGCTAAACCAGCAGCTAAAGCAAGTGGAATGACCGCAGCACAAAAAAAGCTGCCACCATTTATTCAGAAAGCTATCATGTCAAAGAAGACAGCTAAGAAAAAATAATTTAAATAAAGGAAACAAAATGGCTAAGTCTCCAGCATGGCAAAGAAAAGCAGGAAAGAACCCGAAGGGTGGACTTAATGCAAAGGGTCGAGCATCCTACAATAAAGCCACTGGTGGAAACCTTAAGCCACCAGTATCAGCAAAGCAAGCAGCCTCTAGTCCTAAGTCAGCAGCACGACGTAAGTCATTCTGTGCAAGGATGAGTGGTATGCCTGGTCCTGCAAAAAAACCTAATGGTAAGCCAACTCGTAAAACATTGGCACTAAGAAAATGGGATTGTTAATAACATGCCTAAAGTAAATAAACCAACAAAAGCAGCTTTGTGGTCTTCAGCAAAATCACAGGCTAAATCTAAATTTGATGTGTACCCTTCGGCCTATGCTAATGCATGGGCTGCAAAGAAGTATAAGTCAATGGGTGGAACTTGGAAAACTGTTTCTACTAAAAAAGCTGCAAAGAAAAAGTAGGATAAGTAATGGCGTGTTGGAAAGGCTATTCCGCTAAAGGTATGAAATTAAAAGGCGGAAAACTAGTTCCTAATTGCACGCCCACTAAGAAGTCTAAGCAATCCAAGAGCGGGAAAAAGTAGCGTGCCGGGTCCTAAGGGTGTTGGATTAACTAAATGGTTTGACCAGAAGTGGGTTAATATTGGTGCACCCAAAAAGGGTGGCAAGCTTCAACCGTGTGGAACGTCTGGTGCTGGTGGATCCGGGTATGCAAAATGTGTACCTGCTGCCAAAGCAGCATCTATGAGTGCTTCTCAGAAAAAAAGTGCAGTAACCAGAAAAAGAAGATCAGGAACTCCAGAAAAAGGAATCAAAGGTCAATCACCTAAAAATGTTTCCACCTTTGTTAAGGGTTCTAAAAAGAAGAAGTAAAATGGAAGAAGAATCTTTTAGTGGCTTTATGCCAATGATAGAGCAGATAAAGCTCGGCAAAGAAGCTACCATGCTAGGTACTCAAGGAGAGCTAGTCAAAGCTCACGGGATGACTGTGGTTACCAAAGATGGTGCTGAATATGTATTCAGTATAGACTCTTCTGATCTTATGAGATTATTCTTTTTAGCAATGCGCGTTTTAGGTGACTAAAACATGCTGACGATTTATTTTTTTGGATTAGTAACTTTGATGTATTTATCCTTTCTTTGGAAGAAATAATCTGATATAATATATTCATGAGCGAACAAACATGGACATGGTTTTTATTCACCATGGAACTAATAGGTATTTCTGGCAGCTATATGGTCGGAAACAAGAAATGGCAAGGGCACTTAATAGTTGCCCTTCATTCTTTCCCTTGGTTCATCTACGCAATCATATTTAATAAGCCTGGCTTTATTGCTATGTGGATGTTGTGGCAGTGGGTCCACTGGAGAAATATGTGGAAGTGGAAAAAAGAAAATGAATAATAAAAAAGTTGTAGTCATAGGTGCAGGCGGAATAGTCGGGCAACACATGATGCTAACTCAACCGGATGATATTGACGCAGTCTACACAAGAAGAACTGGTGGTGGAGATTGGGTTCAGCTAAACGTTGGAGTAGACGACGTAAACTCTTGGTTAGATAAAGTTAACCCCGATGTTATTGTTAACCTAGCTGGACAAAATATAGTTGACACTGTAGAGGGAGACCCCGATGAATCAGTACAGGTTAATATAAATCTTCCTCTGATTTTGGCTAGATGGTCATATAATAATAATAAATTTTTTATACAGGGAAGTACTCAGGGTATTTTTAGTGGGAACAACCCAGACTATACCCCTGAATCCAAACCTCATCCAGTAACTTGGTATGGAAAACAAAAAGCTGCTGCTGAAAAATTAGTTTTACTTTATAATCAATCAGAAATAGTTAGATTGACTTTTGTTATAGGGGTTAGACCTAATCCTAATGTTGGTCGAAAAAATCCACTAGAAATGATGATGGAACAATCTAATCAACTTCAGGTAGATGATCGATTCTTTTCCCCTGTATTTGCATACGACGCTGCTGCAGTGTTGTGGGATAGGGTCGGCCTTTGTGGGAGTGACGGAAAAAAAATTGTTCACGTAGGAAATCCAATTAGATGTTCAAGATATTCGCTAGTTAGCGACTTGAAGATAGCTTCTGATGGTAAACTAGATATTAATATCGAGCCAGTTTCATATACACATTTTATAAGCGACGTACCTAGACCAAGAGATACTACTTGGAAAGAAGGAACGGCTCTTTATAAGAGTGATTATATGGATGGTTTAAAGCAATGTTATTTAGAATGGGAAAAATTAAACAAATGAACTTAGAAACACAAGCAAATAATATATCAGAATTTTTAGGTGTTCCACTTGATAAGGCAAAAGAACGTTTAGCCCTGGGGTTTCATGCTAACCACCACATGGTTGCAGAAGACTTCACGTCCACAAATACGAACGTAGATGATCCAGATTCCCTATTGAACTGGTACAGAAACACAGATGCATATATTTGGGAGTTGTCCTCATACCATTTGGACGAAGGTTTTAATTACAAGGGTATGTGCGA
>Ga0114966_10000418_pt1 | contig 41803 bp, 36 predicted proteins | sample M_130207_XF_Meta_FD_87029 | JGI IMG/M metagenome (GOLD analysis project Ga0114966, IMG submission 87029) | Freshwater microbial communities from Lake Montjoie, Canada to study carbon cycling - M_130207_XF_MetaG | ecosystem: Environmental > Aquatic > Freshwater > Lake | place: Lake Montjoie... | reverse complement strand
TCAGGAATCAGCAAATCGGAGATTGCGCGGCGGCTTGGAATAGGCCGAACGTCGGTTCGGCGGCTGCTGGAAGAAAAGAAATCCTGATCGAAACTGGCTTACGCAGGCTTACCGAAAGGACACAATGGACCCCCTTGGAGGCGAAGCCGGCAAACCAGTCGTAGTCGCAGTAGCCGCGGTCGAAGACCACCATGGACCCTTTCGGAAAAGAGAATTTGTGGGCGGTGCGAATGTCGGAGGCTTTGCCGGCGGTGATGATGGCAAACCCCGGCAGGAGACCGTCGTGGTCGAGCAGAAGGTGGACTTCACCGCACCCTTCGCCGTTCGGTATTTGGCCCAATCAAACACCTTGGCGCAAAGATCGATGAGGGTGCTGTCCAAGCTGAGGATTCTGCCTGGGAGTTCCAACGGCGTCATGGGCGATAGCGGCAGTTTGGCGCGCAAAGCTCGGTGAACAAATCCTGGTAGATCTCCCAGGGATGGTGTTCATTGGCGTAGGTAAGTATGGCGTGACGCGGGGCTTTTTTTCATGCCGAGGTGGACCAGTTTGCCTTCGCTGGCTTGGAGTCCTTCGTAGATTTCGCGGAGACTTTGCGCTTGTCCGAGCTGGCAGAAGAGTATCGAAACGAATTGGTCCCAGCAGCAGAAGCCGCGATGAATGTCCCTCGCCTTGGCGAGCGGCGACCACCCTTTCAAAAAGGGCGCGCGGTACTTGCTGGAGAATCTGACTGAAAACACTGAATACTCGTGACAGGAGGTGCAGCCTCGTTTGGGTCGGGTCGTTCTTGCCTGAATTCCTTTCTACCCTAACAGGGCGTTACCCCCCAAGCACTTGAGCTAATTTGGATACGAGTGATTCGGCATACACCATAACGAAGTATGAGGGTCAAGTAGGATTCCGAGCTGAATGATAGAGGGTTTCGGCACGGTGCGGTAGCTGTATTTTGGCATATACGCCTTCGATCAGCCCAACCTCCTCCGTCGCTTCAACTTAGCACCAATTGGGTGTCCCGAGCCGCAGGAAAGTCCCACCAGCGCAGCTATTCGTGCCTTCGGACGAGTTGGCTGAGCGGCGGGTTACCCGTGAACGGGGAAGACCCTTCATTTTGGACAAAGCCAAGTTCTGGGCCGTTGGATGGACGATCGAGGATTTCCCGGCGGAGACTCGGTAGACTCGCCTTAGAGCGGGGCTCCATTGGCTTTGGTGATGGCGGCACTCATACCAGCGGAGATGACTTGCTGGGCCCGGAGACCATCGTTGTGGCTGGTCGGAAAGGGGACGCCGCGCTGGCAGCAATCGATGAAGGCGGCAACTTCAGCTTTGTAGGCGGGCCCGAAGCGGTCGACGAACTCGGGGGCGCCGGGGCCGCCGAATCCGCCGGGGAAGACCCGCCGGGCGATGGGTTCGGCTGCACCGCGGCGGCCGTAGACTTCGACCAGCGTCTGGTCTGTTCGCTGTGCGAAATGGCCGATCCGGATTTGGCCCTCGTCCCCATAGATGACCGTTTCGACGCGATAGCCTGCAACATGATTGCGGGTGACTTGCACTTGCGCGGCAAGATCGTCGCCGAACCACATGCAAAGCAGGGCGTCGTCAAAATCTTCGACGGCAGTGGTGAGGGCGTGACTATAAAGGCGGGAACCGAGAGCGAGGGCGCGGGTGGGCATCTGGCCAGTGAGCCACAGGATTTCGTCGACATTGTGGACGGCCATGTCGGGCAGGATGCCGTCGCTTTGGTAGCCGTTGGGGGTGGGGGCGGAGTCCTCGAGAGCGGAGTAGATTTTGAAGACGCGACCGATCAGGCCGGCGTCCATGCACTCTTTGCCGTAGGCGATAGCGGCATCAAAGCGCCGCTGGAAGGCGAGCATGAGGGCGTGGGGCGCATCGCGGTCGAGTTCAGCGCAGAAGGCAATGTCGCCTTCGAGCGAGCCGGTGAGGGGCTTTTCAAGAATAACCCGATGGCCGGCGCGGACAACGGCGGAAGCCTGCTCGCGATGTTTTTCAGTGGGGGCGACGATCATGGTGGCGGCCGTGATGCCGGCGGCGAGATAAGCATCCAGCGAGGTAAAAACCCGGGCGGTGCAGCCGGTTTCAAGGGCGAATCGTTGGGTCGTGGAAGGGTCGATATCGACGAGCGCAGCGAGACGGCAGAGGCCGTCCTGGCGTTCGAGTTCGAGGAGATGGCGGGCGTGGACGGAGCCCATGCGACCGAGGCCGACGATGCCGATTTCGAGAGGGTTAGACATGAGTGCCGAGGCAACTACAGGGTAGTTTATCAGGTCTAAGGATAAAGCCTTGTTCAAGGGAGTGTTTCCTGGCGGCCCTCCGTGCCAACCCTTGTTCCCGGCTAGTCGCAACTCTTGCGGCAGGCGACCCTGCCAGGTGCCAAAGCTTCGCTCGCTCCTTCCTCGCGCTTGCGGCGAGTACGCGGGGATCATCCGTACACCCAGTTCTTTCATCGCCCGGCCAACCTGGGTAGGCCGGTTGTTGTCAACCTTTTCGCCTGCTTTGACGGTTACGAAGAAGTGGCTGCCCCGGTCACTATAGAGCGAACAAAACAATCGCTTCTTCTCGATCACCTCACGCAGCCCCTCCATCACCGTCCTGGTCGATTCCTCTTCCTCCAGCTGCGCATAGTAGATTTCGCTGGTCGCGTCATCCAAAATGACAATCAGGTCCATCGCCGAACCACTGGTGTTTGCTGCCGTCAATGTGCAGCATCATGCCCGGCAGCGGACGCCGTTCCCTTCCCCTGCGATGCTTCTTTCGGGCTCGGCCTCTGGTCACTAACCCGGATCCCTGGAGCGCCTTCTGAACCCAGCTATAGCTCAGCTTGATGCTGTGCTCGTCCCGCCACTTCTCGTGGAAGTGCCGGATATTGAAGTCGAAGTACACCTGCCGGTACAGTCGAAGGACCTCTTCGACTTGGGCCAGGGGAACCCACCGATCGCTCTCCTTTCCTTGGCGTCGGTCCGTCAAACCTGTGTACCCGTGTTCCTCCATTCTTTCGCGCCATCTTCTCATCGTCTGGCCGGTGACGCCGATGATCTACGCGGCTTCCCACCACGTGATTTTCTTCGCCATCGCCTTCGATAACACGTCTTGTAGTTTCATCATTCGCTCCGTTTCCGAGGCGGCGTACCAGCAGAAGACTTTCATCCTTCCAGCCTGACGCCTCGCTTGCTCAAAGAGGACAGATCACATACCAGCGCTACAGGTGTGATAGGACCTTTGCGCTCGGTCGCGCAAGTTGATACCGTGTTGGGCGGCCTAACTGACGGGCCAAGTATTCGACCGGAGGGAATATCTGAATGTTCTTGCGTCCCAAGTTACGACTATTCGTCTCGTTTGCCTTCTTTACGCTGCTCGCAAGCGCCCAGCAACCCGCGCATAGCGGCGGCGGAGAGGCAAATCTTGTCCTACCTGATTTCAACCAGGCTACGTTTCTGGGTGGCATCACTGGATTCAATCTTTTACTCGGCGGCATGTTCGTCGCGGCGCTCGGACTTGTGTTCGGGCTCCTGATTTACCGCGAGTTGCAGAACATGCCGGTGCATCAATCGATGCGCGATATCTCCGAGCTTATCTACCAGACCTGCCAGACCTATCTTGTCACGCAGGGCCGTTTCCTCATGATCCTCGAACTCTTCATCGGCGCGATCATCGTCTTCTACTTCGGTTATCTTCAGCATTTTGAGTTTCTGAAGGTCACAGTAATTCTTCTTTTCAGTGTGATAGGCATTGCCGGTAGTTATGGTGTCGCCTGGTTCGGGATTCGCGTTAACACGTTCGCGAACTCGCGGTGTGCTTTCGCGGCGTTGCGCGGGAAACCGTTCCCCTGTTACGCGATTCCGCTCAAGGCCGGCATGAGCATCGGCATGCTGCTGATCTCGGTGGAACTAATGTTGATGCTGTTCATTCTGCTCTTCGTGCCACGGGACTACGCCGGGGCCTGCTTCATCGGTTTCGCCATCGGGGAATCGCTGGGCGCGGCGGCTCTCCGCGTGGCGGGCGGCATCTTTACGAAGATTGCCGACATCGGTGCCGACTTGATGAAGATCGTCTTCAAAATCAAAGAAGACGACGCGCGGAACCCAGGAGTGATTGCCGATTGCGTGGGCGACAACGCCGGCGATTCGGTTGGTCCTTCGGCCGACGGCTTTGAAACCTACGGCGTCACCGGCGTCGCGCTGATCAGCTTCATTCTGCTGGCGGTGACGAAGGAAGAAGTTCGGCTGCAGTTGCTCGTTTGGATCTTCGTCATGCGCGTCGTGATGGTCGTAGCCAGCGCACTCAGCTACTTCATCAACGAAGCGTGGGCCAAATCGAAATACGCAAACGTGGACAAGATGAACTTCGAAACGCCTTTGACGACGCTCGTTTGGCTGACGTCGTTTATTTCGGTGGCCCTGACTTACCTCGTCTCGAGCATGCTGATTCCAACCCTCGGCGGCGATATGTCGCTCTGGTGGAAACTTTCGAGCGTCATCACCTGCGGAACGCTGGCCGGAGCAATTATTCCGGAGCTCGTGAAGGTGTTTACCTCCACCGATTCCGCCCACGTGCGGGAAGTGGTCACCAGTTCCCGCGAAGGCGGCGCTTCGCTGAACATCCTCTCCGGATTAGTCGCGGGTAACTTCAGCGCTTTCTGGCTGGGCATGGCGATGCTGCTTCTGATGGGGGCCTCTTACTACATCAGCATGATGGGTCTGGCGTCGTTGATGATGGCTCCGGCCGTGTTCGCGTTTGGTCTTGTGGCGTTCGGGTTCCTGGGGATGGGCCCGGTGACGATCGCCGTTGATAGCTATGGGCCGGTGACCGACAATGCGCAAAGTGTCTACGAGCTCTCGCAGATCGAAGAGATCAAGGGCATCGAGAAAGAAATGGAAGCCAGCTTCGGCTTCCGGCCGCAGTTTGAAAAGGCGAAACACTTCCTCGAAGAGAACGACGGCGCGGGCAACACGTTCAAGGCCACCGCTAAGCCGGTGCTGATCGGAACGGCCGTCGTGGGTGCGACGACGATGATTTTCTCGATTATAGTTTCGCTAACCAACGGCCTCCAGCCGGATAAGCTGATTTTTCTTTCGATTCTCCATCCGCCGTTTCTGCTCGGCTTGATGACCGGGGGGGCGGTGATCTACTGGTTCACCGGGGCGTCCATGCAAGCGGTGACGACGGGTGCCTACCGGGCGGTCGAATTCATCAAAGCCAATATGAAGCTCGACGGCACGAACAAGGCGTCGACGGAAGACTCCAAGAAGGTGGTTGAAATCTGCACGAAATATGCGCAAAAAGGCATGTTCAACATCTTCCTGGTGGTGTTCTTCCTGACGCTTGCCTTCGCCTTCTATGAATCGTACTTCTTCATTGGCTACCTGGTTTCCATCGCGCTGTTCGGGTTATACCAGGCGATCTTTATGGCCAACGCCGGCGGCGCGTGGGATAACGCCAAGAAAATCGTCGAAGTGGAGCTGAAGGCCAAAGGAACCCCGCTGCATGATGCGACCGTGGTCGGCGATACCGTCGGCGATCCGTTCAAAGATACGAGTTCGGTCGCGATGAACCCCATCATCAAGTTCACAACCCTGTTCGGACTTCTGGCGGTGGAGCTGGCCGAAAGCTTCAAGGCGCAGGGCTCAGAAACGACTTGGATGTTTACGCTAGGGTTCTTTCTGGCCGGCCTGTACTTTGTGTGGCGCAGCTTCTATGGCATGCGGATTCAAAGCGGGAATTAGAACCCGGCCATCCGGCCGTACAGCCCGGTGACTAACAACGGGAAGTAGTGCCGGTAAAGCGTATAGCGGAGGTAGAAAACGTTGGGGAAGCCGGTGCCGGTGGCGAGCGATTCGCTCCAGGCACCGTCTTCTTCCTGCGTATCCACCAAATAGCCCAAGCCCCGCTCGGCGGAGGCGGAATCGTGGCGGCCGGCCGAGAGCAGACTCAACAGCGCCCAAGCCGTTTGGGAGGGCGTTGATGGTGCGGCGACGAAGCGATTGGCTTCGTAACTGATGCAGCTTTCGCCCCAGCCACCGTCGGAGTTTTGCGTCGACTGGACGAAGTCAGCCGCTTTGCGAAAGACGTTCAGATCGGGCGAGTCGGCCGCGCGAAGACCCCGGAGAGCCAAAAACGTGCCGTAGAGATAGTTCACTCCCCACCGACCGTACCAACTTCCATTTTGCTCCTGCGTCTTGAGTAGAAAGTTAACGGCGTCGTGGACGACGGGATCAGAAGGCGGCAAACCGCGGCGGCACAGCGCTTCCAGCACCCGGCCCGTGATGTCGGGGCAGGTGGGGTCGAGCATCGCATTGTGGTCAGAGAAAGGAATGCTGTTCAACACGCCCCAATCGTTGTCCGCATCGAAGGCCGCGAAGCCACCGTCCTGGGACTGCATCCCCTTGAGCCAAGCGATCGCGCGGGCTTCCACTGCGGCTTGCTGCTCCGGCTGGGAAGCCCGGCAGTGTTCCAAAGCGAGCAACACCATGGCCGTGTCGTCGATATCGGGATAATGCTCGTTGGAATACTCAAACGCCCAACCGCCAGGGTGCAGATGCGGCCGCTTCACGGACCAGTCGCCGCGTCGCCGAACCTCGCGCGCAATCAGCCAATCGGCGGCTTGCCGCTGCGCGGATGGATCGAGATGGTTCGTCTCACCCAAGGCAAACGCCGCGTAAGCGGTGTCCCACACGGGTGAGAAGCACGGCTGGAAATGGAGCGAATCGCTCGTCTCTTTGAATAACTGGTCGAACTTTGCGATGGTTTCGACGATGTCCGGATGATCGCGCGGATAGTCCAGCGCTTCCAGCGCCATGATCGAATACATCATGGACGGATAAATCGCCCCGAGGCCATCGGCGTTGCGGCAGCGTTCGAGCATCCAACGCTCCGCCAGGCGGATCGCCGCAATGCGGGAATCCCGATGGCCGCGCCGCTCCCATAGTTTGAGCAACCGATCGACTTGATGAAAAAATCGGCGAGATAATGCGGTCCCGCTTCGGCATGCTGAGATTGTTGCCGGAGTGGAGCAGTTCGTGCAGGTCGATTCCGGCTGGCGCGGGGCGAATGCCGCCGACCGCCTGCACAATAGACAGAGGAACGACGATGGCGCGCGTCCAGGATGCCATTTCATACAGGACGCCGCCCGGGTAAAGAGTGCCTCCCGGCAGCAACATCAACTCCGGCGGAATCGTCGGAACATACTTGCGCGGATATAAGCCGAAGAACGAGAGATTGATCTTGGTATAGCGGTTGCAGGCTTGCAGACCGCCCAGGTCGAGCACCCGGCTCCGGGCGCGGCTTAACGGCTCAAAATCGGGGCGGTAGCCGCATAGACGAAGGGCCGTGTAGGCTTTCACTGTCGCATTGATATCCGCAGGACCGTCCGGGAAAATGTGCCATCCTCCGTCGGGCATCTGCTGCGATAGGATCCGCCGACACACTTTTTCCAAACGGGGCCGGGATGGCGGGTTCCACACTCCGTCCGTCGGCGGATACAGCCACAACTGCAGCAGAATGTAGTCCGCTTCCAGGGACACATCGGCGAGCAGTTCCCCGCACCAATGTCCGTCCTGCTTCTGCAGCGAGATCAGTGAACTGGCGCTGCGACGGCTCGCATCGCGGGCGGCAGCGAACAACGTGCGCCGTTCACCAACAATTTGGCCGGCTTGGGAAATGCGCCGGCTAAACGCGGGATTGGTCCAATTCGTGCCCATGGAGAAGGTTATTCAGTAAAGGATCGACTCTTTCATCATACGAGCCAACGGTAATAAGGGATTCATTTAAAGGACTACGGAATAATCCTGGATAGTGGAACTCTGCCCTAGCGCCGATCGGAAAGAATGATGCGCAGATTTGTCCTTCTTCTCCTTTTTGCCAGCTTGTGCTCTGGCCAGCAGAGCCCTATGAAACGCACGATTCCGCTGGAACCATTGCCAGAGGAACCCGTCAGCAGGGCTCCGTTGCCTACCCCCAAGCCGGTCGAACGAGCCCCTAGTCCCAAAGTCGTCGAGAAGGCCACGGCTACGTTTGAAGATTCCCTGCGTCGCCAGGCGGAGAGTGTGACTCGTCAGGTGCAAGCGCTACAGGAACAAAATCCGAATTTCTGGCGGAGTACCCCCTTGGCACCGGCTCCGGACAATTTGCCGGCAGAGCCATTCGAAGCGGCCAACTGCCCACCCGTGCCGACCGGAGACCTCCGCGCCCTAGTAGAGCGAGAGGCAAAGAAACAAGAGATCAGTTCCACCCTGCTGCATGCGGTGATTGAACAGGAGTCCGGCAATCTCCCCTGCGCGGTGTCGAGTAAGGGTGCGATGGGGCTGATGCAACTCATGCCGGCCACGGCGCAAACCTTACAAGTCAAAGATCCTTTTGACCCCGGCCAGAATATCGCCGCCGGAAGCCGGTTCCTGAAATCGCTCCTGGATCGATACAAAGGCGATCTCCCGAAGGCCCTCGCCGCCTACAATGCGGGTCCTGGTCGCGTCGATCAGGCCGGAGAAGTGCCGAACATTCCAGAAACCCAAAACTATGTCGAGCGCATCCTTGCTCGCATCGCCGCCAAGGAGCAAGCGATTCAATAACCCTATTTCGGCTGTAGTTGAATGCGCTCGATCGTGTTCGCCTCAATGGCGGGCCGGGTGAAAAGCAGCCAATGGTATTTGCCGGTGGACCAATCCGAAAGCAAGTCGCTGTAGTGAGGAGAGTCGGGGTCGCCGGACTCGCCGGGAGCGTTCGTCATGCGGCTACGGTCCCAGTTGGCGGTATCGAGCAGCATGCGAAAACTGGCTCCGGAAGCGGCTCGAAAGTTCGCTCCGCCGGCTGCGTTGATTGTATTCGCATCACCGGGTAGGGCGACGGGTCCGCGGTCAAACAGGCGGATCTTGCTCGGGTGGGCGAGATACAGCAAGTGGATATGGCCCCATTTCCAGTTGGCCTGATTAGGGCCAAACGAGCGAGTCAACTCTCCCAATGTCGCGGCGAGCGTACGCTCCAGGGCCGCTGGGTCGGGCTTCGCTTCGAGCGCCTTCAGCACGGTCCCGATGTTGGCACGCGCGCCTAGGTTCGCGGGTTGAAAAATCGCCGGACCCAACTTCGCCATCCAAACGGCCATCACGGCCGCCGGCATCGAATTGGTCGCCATCTTTGCGTCCCATGCCAGCAAAGACGGCAGTATCTCACGTCCGGAACTGGCCGGACCGGGTTTCCACTTGCGGAGGATCGCCTGGAATCGCTTCGCTGGTTCCGAGACCACATCGAACTGCAGCCGTTCGAAATCGTCGAGTGACCATTTTGGCCGGGTTGCCAACTGCGCGCGGATCCGGTCGGCCCGGAAGGACTGCGCCCACTCGTAGTTCAAAATGTGGGGAAACCCGGCGGGCAAGATATTGTTGTTCGCCGTCGCCAGCGTTCCGTCCGGCGGATTCAACGAACGCGGAAGCTGGCTCGGATCGAGGAAGCCCGCCCATTCGTAGGTCCCCGTCTGCCCGGGTACGGGGAGTAAACCGTTCCACGCTTTCCGAATCGGAGCCAGTCCGGCCACCGCGAATCCGATGTTCCCTTTGGTGTCTGCGTAGAGCAGGTTCTCCGCCGGAGCTTTGAATCGTCCCACCGCCTCGAGGAACTGGGGCCACGTTTGCGCCTGGGCTAGCGAAAGGCCCGCCAGATAGCCGGCCGTGCCTGGTTCGGAACCAACCCAGCGCATCACATAAGCCCGACGACGGGTACGGTCCAGCCCAATCACGGGCCCATGCAGCGTATGCCGACACTCCACCGCTTCTGGCTTCTTGCCCTTCACCGCCACCGAATAGCGCTCCACCGTCATCTTCTTCCAAACCCCGGCGTACAAATACTCGTCCAGGTTGTTCGGGTTCAACTGCTCCACGTAAAGGTCCTGTTGGTCGGTCCCGGTGATCGTAAAGCCAAAGCCGATCGATTCGTTGTGCCCCAACGCGATACCTGGCAGCGCGGGTTCTCCCGCCCCGATTTGGTTGATCCCGGGGGCCACCAAATGCACCGTTCTCCGCAGACTCGGAATCAGCAACGCGCGATGCGGATCGCTCGCCAACAGCGGCTTTCCAGTCACGGACCGCTTGCCGGAGACCACCCAATTGTTCGATCCCTGCATCTCCAGCGTCACCGGATCGGTCGCGTCATCGAAATCGGCAATCGCTCCTGTCGTAATGTCCTTTAAGCTCAGTTCGGCCGGGGCGCGCATCGTCGTCGGCGGGTCCGTCGGTCGAACTTGTTCCAGCAGCGTGGCTCCAAACGTATCGAGCTCTCGGGCGCGCGCCACCTCGCGCAGCACGTTCGACATCATCGAAAAAACCGCCACCCGTGAAACGACGTCCTCCGGCTGCCACAGGCCAGGCGCATAGCCCAACTGCTGAAACTCCCGCGTCAGCTTGCCGCCCTGCTGGATATAGGCGTTGATGCCATTCGTAAAGGCGCGGGCAATGTTGTACGTGTCCGGGGCATAGGAAGCCCACTCCGCGTTCCAGTCCCCGCGAAACCGCAGCAGCAACGCCGTCCGGTCCCGTTCGACATACGCCGGACCCAGCACCTCGGCCAGCTTGCCGGTGCCAGTCCGCCGCCAAAGGTCAATCTGCCAAAGCCGATCTCGGGCCGCCATGTAGCCTTGGGCAAAGTACAAGTCCGTTTGGTTTTGCGCGTAAATGTGGGGGATTCCCCACTTATCGCGCAAAACTTCGACCGGCGCTTTCAGTCCAGTCAGCCGCAACTCCTCCGCCGCCAACGGCAGGGCAAGCAGGGCGAACGCTAACTTAACGAAGGCCATACCGGTCTCCTCTTTTCCTTCAACGCGGCCACGCCTTCGGCGTAGTCCGGCGACTCCAGCAACTCGGCCCGTAACTGCATCGCCACTTGGCCAGCCGCCGAGTCGTCCAATGTTCTCAGTTGATGCGCGAAAATCATCCCGGAGCGAATCGCCTGCGGCGGGAAACCAGCGATCTGTTCGGCGATCGCGCTCGCCCGATCGTCGAGCTCCATCTCCGGTGCCACAGCGTGAATCAAGCCCAACCGCAGCGCCTCGTCGGTCTGAAAAACCCGCCCCGTGAGTGCGATCTCCAGCGCACGTCTTTCGCCGATTGCCTGGGCCACCGCACGAAACAGGATCAGCGGGAACATGCCAATTCGCATCTCCGTCAGTCCAAAGCTCGACCCCATCGCCGCCACGACGCAGTGGCAGTTCGCGATCAGTCCGATCCCGCCGGCCAGCACCGGACCCTTCACTGCCGCCACGATCGGCTTTGACATTCGCGCTCCGACGGAAAACAACCGCTCGTGCGCCGGGTCCATCACCGCGGCCTCTTCAAGATCCAGCCCCGAGCAAAATACCTTCCCTTCGGCATCGAGCAATAGGCACGACGTCCCCGCGTCCTCATCGGCTTCGTGAAACACGCGGAGGAGCGCCTGGCAGAGTTCCCGGTTCAAGGCGTTCGCCCGTTCCGGTCGAGCGAGCGTCACCCGGCGAACCCGGCCTTCTTGCGAAACTTTGAGGAATGGACTCACAAAGGTTAGGATAACGATTCATGCTGGGATTCGATACTCGGGTAGCGCGCGCGACCTGGACGGTGCTTTTGATCCTGCTGGCCGTGGCGATCACATGGTTGGCGCGCGGGGCCGTGCTCGTCTTCGTTCTCGCCCTGCTGCTTGCCTATCTCCTCGCTCCCGCCGTCGCCCTCGCCCAACGCGGGCTGCCGACCCGTTGGCCCTACGGCGTCAAACTCGGCGTCGTTTACCTTCTTCTCTTCGGCGGTGCCGGAACCGTTCTCTTCCTCGTCGTCTCCCACATTGGGCGTGAAGCGGCGGACTTGGCCGCCAAGCTACCCGGCCTCGTCAAGTCCGGCGGTGCGCTTCTTGACCAACCTCTCCCCGCGCCCCTGGAACCCTACCGCGAGCAGATCCGCACTTTCATCGAGGAGCATATCCAGGAGATCATCCCCTTCCTCGGTTCGTTCGGACGCGACGTTCTCTCCGGAGCCACCAACCTCCTCTACTTCGTTCTCATTCCCATCCTTAGCTTTCTCTACCTCCTCGAAGCCCCCACCGTGCGCGAAAAAGTCGGCGAGTTCTTCGGCAACGAGATGCGCCGCGCCAAAGTCGATGCCGTTCTTGCCGACGTCAACCTGTGCCTGGGTGCCTACATGCGCGCCGTGCTCTCGCTCGTCACCGCCACCTTCGTTGCCTACGGCCTCTACTTCGAAGCCACCTTCGTCCCGTACGCCCTCCTTCTTGCCGCCGTCTCCGCAGTTTTCGAATTCGTGCCCGTCGTCGGCCCCCTCACCGGCATGGTGCTCAGCGTCGCCGTCGCCACCTTCAGCGGCTACCCCTACTGGGGCTGGATGATCGTCTTTCTCATCGTCTATCGTATCTTCCAGGACTACGTTCTTTCTCCCTGGCTCCTCAGCTCCGGCGTCGAACTGCATCCTATCCTCGTCCTCTTCGGCGTTCTCGTCGGCGAGACCGTCGCCGGCATCCCCGGCCTCTTCCTCTCGGTCCCCGTCATGGCGACCATTCGCATCATCTACCGGCACCTGCGATGAGGGCATGGCTATGGCTCCTGGCGGCGCCCCTATTCGCTCACATGGTCAGCCTCAGCAGCGGGCAGATGGACATCAACGGCACCGAGGCGCAGTTGGTCCTCCGCGTCCCCGCCTACGAACTCGCCGCCGGCGAACAGTCTCTCGACAACGCGTACCAAATCCAGGGCGCTACCATGGCTAGCCGAGCCTGCGTCCCCGACGGCCAGGAACTTGTCTGCACCTACAAGTTCACCGCCGTCCCGGCCTCCCCGCGGATCATCTGTCGTCTCGCGCAGGCCCTCGTCGCCAACCACGTCCACGTGCTCACCGCTCGCCGCAACGGTGAAATTGCCCGTCAGGTCTTCTCCGGTGCCGTCTTCGACGCCGACCTCCGCTTCGGTGGCGGCCAGGACCCTATCCCCGCCGCCCTCGACGGCGTCACCCAAGCCTTCTCCGGCTGGGCCCGGCTGCTCCTGCTGTTCACGATCGGCTTCGCCGCCCGCCGCCGACGCGAAGCTTTGGCCTTTGCCCTGGCCCTCGCCGTCAGCCAGGCGGCGTCCTTATTCTTGGCCCTCCCCGCCTCCCCGCGCTTCGTCGAAGCCGCCGCCGCCATCGGTGTCGGCTATCTCGCCTTCGAAGTCCTGATGCTTCCGCAGGCCGGCCACCGTTGGCTCGCCGTCGCCGGCGTCGGCCTCCTCCTCGGCCTGGGCGTCCCCTCCGGCGGATCATTCATCTTTTACTCCGCCTTCGTGCTCTCCGCCGTCGCGACGGTCACCGCCATCGGACTTTGGTCTCTAGCCCGCCGCCCCGCCGCTCGACCCGTCTCCGCCGCTCTCCTACTCCTTGCGATCCTTTGGTTTTCGCTGCAAGTCCTTGGCAAAGTCCCTTCATCGTTCTGAAATTTCTCTCCGGTGGCCCGATTGCACGACATCTTCTTGGCCCTGTCCCAATGCCATCGTCAAGATCAAGAACGTGCAACCGCCTGGATGAACACCACGCTCCCCGTCTCGATTCCCGCACCAATCCACTGGAAGACGACAGAGCCTTCGCAGTGGTACAGGCTTGGTCTGCCCTGTACGACTAGGTGGGACTGTCGTTAATTTCGGGAAGCGCGGCGAATCTTCTAGCCGAAATGTTGATATCGCCGCATTCGTTCAGGGGAATCGGGCACCGCGGCTCGAGGGCATCAATAACCGCCCACCCCGCGGGTCTGCACTCAAGCGCGATCGGATGGATGGTTCTCGGGGAGGCTGACTTCGCATGGATGCGCGTGATCGCCGAATCTCGGATCGCGGCAGCCAGCGCCGAGACCCGCAAATCTGGTGGATCCCCAAGTTCAGCCGAGAACCGAAATCGCCGTTGAGCTTGCCGAATTCGAAGACGGACGATTCCGGGCATCGATTCCACAAGCTTGTCGCAGGCCAGGCGACCCGCTGATTCGATCCCCAGCGCGGCCAGCAGCGATTTCGGCAGAGCCAAAATCACGCCGAGCGCCTCGGCCTCGTCCTCGGCTAGACCGATCAGCCGTGACTGGTAGTTAAATCCGAGTTCGACGCCACCCGCGTTCCCCCGGTGCACGACGATGGGCAGACCCGCCTCGGTTAAGGCATCAATATCCCGCATCACCGTGCGCCTGGCCACTTCGAGCTCCGTGGCAAGTTGGAGTGTCGTAACCCGTCCGCGGTTCTGTAGCACCAGTAGGATTCGAAGGAGTCTCGATGCGCGCATAAATATTTTCCAAATATGACAGTAGGTGTCGTATTACCCGATCCTATAATAGACACAACATGAGCACCGTAACCTACGGATCGGGCACCCCCGACAACCCTTGGAAGCTAAAGACGCCTCCGATGACCTCGGAATTTCTCGCCTGGCGTGAGGAGAGCGAAAAGCCTCCCAAGTTGGTGGTGCAGGTCGGGAGTACGAAACTCTCCTACCAACTGCGCTGCATCGAAGATCTATCCGCCATGCTCGGGAAGTGCAACGATTGGATGCCGCTGGGCAATGCGGATGAAGGCAAGCCAGTCACGCCCGGAACCGTGGAAGCCTGGGCGCGTGACGAATCGAACCCGGTGGGCGGCTATTACGGACTCCGAAAAGGCTATCGTGGCCGCTTCGCCAATTACGTTCCTCCTGTCCTGGAGTTACTCGGCATGGTGGAACTAGAGCACGGGGCCCGCAACAATCGCGTGCGCGCGATCAGGAAGTAGCATCGGATGAAATCGTTCGCTACTCGAATCGAGATTCAGTCGCCCGCGGAAACGGTATGGAGTGTGCTTACAGAGTTGCCGAAATGGACGGAATGGAATTCCACAATCGAGCGCACCATTGGCAAGGTTGCGCTGGGCGCAAAGGTGACGGTCTTTGCGAAACAGAGCCCAGGACGAGCATTTCCGCTCCGGGTCACAGCGCTCGATGTGCCACGCAGGATGGTCTGGGTCGGTGGCATGCCATTTGGGTTGTTCCGTGGCTCTCGAGTCTATGAACTCCACGCACCCTCTCTCGCGGAAACCGTGTTCACGATGCGTGAGGATTACACCGGCCCGCTGGCTGCCCTAATTAGCCGGTCGATTCCGGATCTGCAACCGGCATTCGACGAGTTCGCTCAGTGCCTAAAGCGGGAGGCGGAGCGACGGTGAAGCCTGAATCGCAAAGAACGCGTATCTTTGTGCACCATCCACCCATCCTAGTCGAAATGGACCATGAAGGGCCTCTGTTCGCCGCTTTGAAACGGACAAGCGGCGCACCGTAGCGTAGGCTAGGCGCCATCCTAGCGAAGCGCGAGCCCACGAGTTCCCGTCCTCCGGTCTTCTCTAGAAATCCTTGGCAAGATCCCTTCATCGTTCTGAAACATCTCTTCGGTAGCCTGAAGGAAGTTCAACTTTCAGGAGAATACCGCTCATGGCTCGCTTCCTTCGCGCAACATTGTCCCTTCTGGTCGTTTTAGCCCCCCTGGTCGCCCAAACCGACGCTAATAAGGCGCAGGTTAACGGTACCGTCACCGATCCTAACGGTGCCGTAGTCCCCAACGCCGTCGTCAAGATCAAGAATTCGAACACCGGCCTGCTTCGCGAACTCAAGTCCAACAGCGAGGGCGAATACCGCGCCCCTCTCCTCGATCCCGGCGTCTATGAAATCGCCGTCTCCAGCCCCGCTTTCGCGGAAACCAAACTAACCGACGTCACCCTAACGGTCGGCTCCGCTGCCCGCATCAACGTCCGTCTAGCCCTCCAGGCCGTCTCGACGATGGTCGAAGTCGGGGCCACGATGATCGACGTGCAGACCTCCGCCCAAAGCGCCACCGTCAACAGCAACGCCATCACCAACCTCCCCATAAACGGCCGTCGCTTCCAGGATTTCGCCGTCCTCACCCCCACCGTTCAGGTTGACAACAACACCCGCGGGCAGATCTCCTTCGCCGGCCAGCGCGCCATCTATTCGAACATCATGCTCGACGGTGCCGACTACAACCAACCCTTCTTCGGCGGCATCCGCGGCGGAGAGCGCTCCGGCTCCATCATCACCGTTCCCCAAGCCGCCATTCAGGAATTTCAAGTCGTCCCCACCGGTTACACCGCCGAGTACGGCCGCTCCACCGGCGGCGTGATGAACACCATCACCAAATCCGGCGGCAACGATATCCACGGTGAGGCCTTCTATCAAATCCGCCACCGCGAACTCAGCTCCAACAGCCCCATCTTCCTCGTCAAGCCTTCGGAAACGCTCCAACAGTTCGGCGGCGGCGTCGGTGGACCCATCGTCAAGAACAAGCTCTTCTACTTCGGTGCCATTGAAACCCAGCGGTCGGAAATCCCCCGCCAAACCCTCTTCCCGCAGCTCACCACCTTCACCCCCACCCCGGAAACCCGCGCCGCCTTCGACTATTACAAGAGCCTCGAAAAGCCCTTTAACCAAACCAGTCGCGCCACCGCCCTCACCTCAAAAGCCGACTACCAAATGGCCAACGGCGACCGCCTCACCTTCCGTTATAACTTCTCCCGCTCCAGTGAAGACAACGCCGTCACCACCGGTGCCGCCGTCAATCCGTTTGCGAATGCGGCCGTCTCCAACGAAGGCACCGAAAAAGATCAAATCAACAACGGCAACGCGCAGTATACGAAGCTCTTCTCCGCCAACGTCGTCAACGATTTCCGCTTCACCGGCTCAGCCGAATTGCGCCCCCGCCTCGCCAACTCCTCCCTGCCGCTCGTCACCAACACCATCGGCAATTACGGCACCCGCAACTTCCTTCCCACCACTCAAAGCGATAAACGCTGGCAGATCACCGACGCGCTCTCGCTCACCCGCGGTCGCCACACCATCAAGTTCGGAGTCGACCTCAACTTCCTCAGCGCCAGCCAAACCTTCGCTTTCAATCAGTTCGGCACCTTTGGCTTCGCCACCACCGACCTCAATGCCATTCTCCGCACCATGAGCGCCAACGGCACCGGCGGCGTCAATCGTTTCGATATCCCCGCCGCCACCTACGCCCGCGCCATCGGCAACGGGGCCGCGTCATTCGATACCAAACAGATTGCCTTCTTCGCCCAGGACAGTTGGAACGTAACTCGCAAACTCAAAATCGACGTCGGCCTCCGTTGGGAAGGCCAGTACAACCCCAAGGTTGAGGCGAACAATACCCAGTTGATCAGCCTTCTGAACAACGTCCGCGCCCCCCTCGGCTCGGTGACCAACGTCACCTCCATCCCGAACTCCACCGCTCAGGTGATGCCCCGGTTCGGCTTCGCTTACAGCCCGCTCAGCCAACCCACCAAGCTCGTCCTCCGCGGCTTCACCGGCCTCTTCTACGGCGCTACGCCGATGCTCAGCTTCTCCGGCGCGGTGAATAACTTCCGCATTCCTCCCGGTGACGTCTCGCTTCAATTCGGTAACCTCCCCGGCCAACTCACGATCTACCAAGCCTTCCTCCGTGCCGGGGTCGACCTCAACCGCACCGCCGTCGATGCCCTCCCCGTTCTCAGCATTCAGCAACTGCAGTCCGCCGCCACTTTCGCCGCCGGTGGCACCACCCGCGATCCGTTCGCCAACGCCAACGTGCTCGCCATGGGCGCTGACTTCAAAAATCCGCGCGCCTTCCAGATGGGCCTCGGCGCTGAATCCGAGATCATGAAAGGCTTCACCGTCGGCGCTCAGTTGCACTACGTCAACACCGCCAACCTCCTCCGGAATCGCAACTTCAACCTCCCGATCCCGACCCTCCGCCCCACCGACCAATCTCAGCGTCCCTTCTTTGGCGTCCGCCCCTTTCCCACCGTCAACCAGTTCACGGTTCGCGAAAGCTCGTCCCGCGGCATGTACCGCGCTGCTACGATTTCGGCTCAATACCGGAACAAGCGGGTTCAATTCCAATCGTTCTATACCGTCTCGGAGAACTTCTCCGACGACGACAACGAACGCGACGCCGGTGGCTTCGTCTACGAAAACTCCTTCAATCTGAAGCCCGAATACAACTACGCCAACATGGATACGCGCCACCAGTTCACCTCGAACGGCACCTACAGCCTGCCGCTCGGCATCGACATCGGCGGCATCTTCCGCGTCCGGTCCGGCCTTCCTTTTAACGCCGTGGCCGGCAGCGATCTCAATGGCGATGGCAACAACAACGACCGTCCCTATCTCGCCGTTGGCAAACCGCTGCCCCGCAATAACTTCCGCAACCGCGGCACCAGCACTTTTGACCTCCGCCTGATGAAGACCTTCAAGCTGATGGCTGAACGTGCCAAGCTCCAGTTCTCGGTTGAATTCTTCAACCTGTTCAATGTGGACAACGTCGTCTTCGCGGGCGGCGCGAACATCTACGGCGCGGGCATTCTGGCGGCCACCGGCCAACCCGCCGCCATCGACGCCCGTTTCATGCGTCTGCGGTTAGCCGACGGCAACTACGACCGCAACAACCAACAGGTGGGTAACCCCCGCCAGATCCAGTTCGCCCTGCGCTTCTTCTTCTAGCTAAGCGACTTGGGCCAGAGCTTTGACGGCCGCAGCCTTGCGCCACTGACGGGAGACGTCAATTCGCGCAAGGTCGGCCGAATCCCTGGCACCTGGATCGGCGTCATTGTCCAAGAGAACTCGTACCCCGGCGGTGTAGCCGGGAAAGGCCGCCTTGTGAAGCGCCGTCTGCCCGGTGGAATCGCGCGAATTCACCTTCCATCTTACTTGTACGAGGTAACGCAGCACTGAAACAAAGTATTCGAAGTGCCACTCGCAACTGGCGTGCAGAATGGCCGTTCCGGCATTTGGGTCAGCGCCCGCCTTCAACAGCTCATCACCAAAGCGATAGTGAGCAGCGTGTCCAACCGCAATCATCAACGGCGTTGCCTTACGCCAGCTCAAATTCACCTGATGCGCGTCTTTCAGCGAACAGACCTCCTCCAGTTTGGCGGGCTCGGAAAGACGCGACGCCGAGAGGAGCCAAAGGTCGGTCATGCCCGTCGGATGAGGCGTAACCGGCTGAAAACAGCGAAGCAGTTCTGCCGCCGGTTCAAGGCCACAAAAGGTCGCGAGTTCGAAGGGCGTCATGTCCATAGACGTGGACCGAACCGTTGGATCCGCACCTCTCCGCAGTTGCACGCGAACCGTTTCGACATGACCGGCGTGCCTCGGAGATGTGATGCGGAACTCCAGCGTGCGTCCAAGAGGGGTTTGCCGCCAATTCGTTGGAGCGACTTGGTTCGGGTTCGCCCCGCGATCCAGCAGTCGCGTCACTTCTTCGGCGTCGCCCACCCAACCAGCGTCGTGCCGAAGCTGCCACTTCATCGAAGTCAGAGTATCTCTTGAGGTCCGACCCGCGCCAGCCCCCGGGCGAACAACGACATGGGCGCGAAGCACGGGCGGCCGCTGCTTCCGTTAGTAGTGATAACGGCGGGCTAAGATCCGAATCTTGTCTGGCAACAACTGATAAACCAAGCGGTGTTCCTGGTCAATGCGCCGCGACCAACAGCCCACCAACTCGTGTTTAAGAGGCTCCGGCTTTCCAATGCCGGAAAACGGATCACGCTGAATATCTCCCACCAGCCGAATGATCCGGATTGCCTGGCTTCGATCGTGTTGAGCCCACCAAGTGAGGTCGTCGAAAGCGGAGGGGTCGAGCTCGATGCCTCTCACAGGCCCAGTTTCGTTACTACGTCCTCAAGCGGCAACCCGCTCCGTCGGTCCAGAGCGGCCTGCAGTCGCTGCCGCATCGCGTCAGATTTCGGAAGATAAGCAGTTTCACGCTCTGACGCAATCTCCTTCCAAAGAGTGATCGGCACAATCACGGCAGTGGCTTCGCCAGCTTCGTTAGACACAATTTGGATGTCAAACATCAGACACAGTCTCAGTTTAACTCGCTGGAGACGGCAAAGTGTCGGCCCAATCCCCCTCCTGCGATAACCGAAGATTTTTGAATCGGAAGCCGGAACCTACCGCGGCGTCACCTTCGGCCAAGCCAACTCAATTCCCTGTGCCGTCATCTTCGCCTGCATCGCCGCCAGCAGCTTCTTATCCTTCCGAATCTTGCGCGGCGGCTGACCCGTAATCACCGCCTCCGCCGCAATCTGCCCGGCCGCCTCGCCAATCCCCCATTCCACAGGATGCAACCGATAGCACCCGTTCGTAATATGCGTCACCCCGAGGTTCTTGCACCCCGCCAGCAGATTCTCCACCCGCCGCGGGATCAACGCCCCCATCGGAATCTGAAACGGCAGCGAGCTAACGTCGACGTAATTGTCGCCCCCCGAGGAAGGATGCAAGTCGATCCGATAGCTCCCAATCCCCACCGTATCCGCAAACTCCTCGGCTTCCGCCGTCGGCCCCGCCACCTGCCGTCGCGCGTCCGTCCCCACGTGCTGCTCCACCACCGTGAACTCCGCCAATATCCGCCGCGATTCCCGAATGTACGGGTACTTCGCCAACCCATCCTCCGTCCCCGCCAAGTCATGCCGCAACCGCAGCCCCTTCCATCCCTGCTTGCCATCCTCCCGCGGACACTCCGTTTGCATCCAATACAGCAAACTCAGCGAAAGCTGCTTCCCGCCTGCCAAACTCTTCGCCGCCTCGGCCTCTGACACGTCATGCAGATTCCCCAGCCAGTAGTCGTTCTGCGGCCAGTTGATCAGCGAGATATCGTTGTACGCCCCCGCGAAATTCGCCTTATTTGCGATCCGCCGATACAGCCACAAGTTCAACGGCCCCGGGCTTCCCATCCGCGCCCGCGGATCGAACGTCACCGCGCGCGGCGTCAGCTTAATCGGGTCCGACATCGCCCAACTCAATAACTTCCCCGACCACGCCGGCTTCATCGCCGGCACATAATCCCGCCAAAACGCATAGTCCTTCGGCCGGTCAATCGTGTGGTCTTCCCCGTCCCGATAGTCGATCGCGTAACAGACCGTGAACGATTGATGATTCTGCGGCTGGGCCGCCTCCGGCGCATGCGGCTCCCCCGTCTGCTTCCGCGATTCAAACCCCGTCACGTACTCGGTCTTCGCCAACGGCAACACGTCGCCGAGCTCGGTCGCGTCAATAAAGTACGGTGCCGTCACCGTCAACTCCTTCCCCGTCACGAAGCTCTTCACCGTCACCGCCCGCACCTGGTCGCCGCTCATATCGGCCTTCACCGGCCGATGCTGCAACAGCACCGTCAACTGCCCCGCACTCGCCCACGGAGCTAACATCGCCTCCAGCACATGCAGCGACACCGGCGGCTCATGCGTAATTTTCGAAACGGACCCATCCCCCGGATTCAAGTACGCCTTTGCCCGCGCCTCCGCGGTCAACGGATAATGGTCGCGATAATACTGCCGGACTTCGCTCCGATAACGCCGATAAAGCTGCGTCCCCCCAAAGTTCTCCACCCACGGGTGCTCATCCGGCGGCACCAGTTGCGACGTCAACTGCCCGCCCACCCAGTCGGTCTCCTCGGTCAACACCACCCGCATCCCATTCCGCAGCGCAGCCAGCGCCGCCGCCACTCCGCCGGTGCTCGCGCCAATGATAGCGACATCGGCTCGCAGATCACGGCCATCTGCGACAATCGGAGCCGCAATGATTGTTTGCAATAGGGTTCGACGAGTCAGCATCTCTTACATCGTAGAATGGAGAAACTACCCATGGTTGGTTACGACGCAATTTCCGGATACGTATCCGCTCACCAAGCGCGGCTTCTCGACGAGCTGCTGGACTTTCTCCGCATCCCTAGCGTCAGCACGCTGCCGGAGCACAAAGCCGACGTCGAACGCGCCGCCGAGTTCACCGCCGCCGCCCTCCGCGCCGCCGGCCTGCCCCACGTGGAGATCATTCAAACCGCGGGGCACCCGCTCGTCTACGCCGAAAGCCTGGCCGCCCCCGGCAAGCCCACCGTCCTCTGCTACGGCCACTACGACGTCCAACCCCCCGACCCCCTCGAACTCTGGAACTCCCCGCCCTTTGATCCGGTCATCGCCAACGGCAACATCTACGCCCGCGGTTCGGCCGACGACAAGGGCCAGTTCTACACCCACATCAAGGCCATCGAAGCCCTCCGCGAACTCGGCGGCGCCCTCCCCCTCAATGTCAAATTCCTGATCGAAGGCGAAGAGGAGATCGGCGGCAAGTCCGTCGCCAAGTTCGTCGCCGAAAACCCGGAAAAGCTCAAAGCCGACGTCGCTCTCGTCTCCGACACCGCCCTCTACGCCCCCGGTTTGCCCACCCTCACCGTCGGTCTCCGCGGCCTCGTTTACATGGAAGTCGAAGCCACCGGACCCAGCCGCGACCTCCACTCCGGCCTCTACGGCGGAGCCGCGCCCAACGCCGTCTATGGCCTCGTCGAACTCCTCGCCAAGGCTAAGGACGACCGCGGTACCATCCAAATCCCTGGTATCTACGACAGCGTCGCCGCTCCCTCCCCCGCCGAACTCGAAAGCTGGGCCAGCCTCCCCTACGACGAAGCCGAGTACCTGAAAGAAGTCGGCTCCTCCGCCCTCACTGGCGAACCCGGCCGTTCCACCTTCGAGAAAACCTGGGCCCGCCCCACCTTTGAAGTCCACGGCATCGCCGGCGGCTTCACCGGCGCCGGAGCCAAAACCGTCATCCCTGCCAAAGCGGTCGCCAAAGTTTCCATGCGTCTCGTGCCAGACCAGGACCCCGACTCGATCGTGGCGTCGTTCCGCGAATGGGTCGCCGCCCATGCTCCCGAAGGCGTCTCGATCGAGGTCCGCGTCCTCAGCGGCGGCCCCGGGCTCCTCGTCAATCCGGACCATCCCGCGATGGCCATCGCCGCCCGTTGCTTCGCCGATTCGCTCGGCCGCAAAACCGTCTTCGTCCGTGGTGGCGGCTCCATCCCCATCGTCGGCGACTTCGCCCAACACCTCGGCATCCCCACCATCCTCATGGGCTTCGGCCTGCCCGATGATGGTCTTCATTCACCCAACGAGAAATTTGCCGTCGACAACTACTACAAAGCCATTGTCACGGTCGCCCATTTCCTGGAACAGTACGGAGCGTGAGTGAGCAGTAATGCCACCGAGATTCCCGGCCCAATATCGTCTAGCCAGTCGGTAGCCCGCTCGGCCGGGGTCACCAGCATCGCCGTTCTCGCCAGCCGCATTACTGGGCTGGTCCGCGAAATCGCGCTCGCTCATTACTTCGGTGCCACCGCCGCCTACGACGCCTACATTCTCGGCTTCCGCATCCCCAACCTCACCCGGGACCTTTTCGCCGAGGGTGCCCTCAGCTCCGCCTTCGTCCCCACCTTCGTCGACGCGCTGCAAAAGCAATCGAAGGAAGAAGCCGTCCACCTGGCCAATTTGGTCGCCACCGCCATCATCATCGTCGTCGGCCTGCTCTGCGTCGTCGGTATGATATTCGCCCCGCAAATGGTGGACCTCCTCGCCCCCGGCTTCCGCCAACTCGAAGGCAAGCACGAACTCGCCGTCCGCCTCACGCGGATTATGTGCCCGTTCCTGCTTCTGGTCGCCTTGGCCGCGCAGTCGATGGGAATCCTCAATGCCTGCAACCAGTTCGCCCTGCCCGCGCTCTCCTCGTCGCTGTTCAACGTCGGCTCCCTCGCCGTCGGCCTCTCGCTCGGTCTCCTCGCCGGTCCTTACCTCGGCATTCCGCCCATCGAGGGCATGGCCTGGGGAGTCCTCACCGGCGGCTTCATCCAACTCGGCTCCCAAATTCCCTCGCTGGTCCGCAGCGGCTTCGTTTATCGCCCGGCCCTGGATTGGTCCCACCCCGGCCTCCGCCAAATCATCCGCCTTATGGGCCCCGCCATCCTCGGCAGCGCCGCCGTCCAAATCAACGTCATGGTGAATACGAGCTTCGCATCCGAAATCAACGGCGGCATGAGCTGGCTCGGCTACGCCTTCCGCCTCATGCAACTGCCCCTCGGCCTTTTCGGCGTTGCCATCGGCGGAGCCACTCTACCCGCCATCTCCCGCAGCGTCGCCCGCGACGACATGGACGATTTCCGACGCACTCTATCCCGCTCGCTAGGCCTCGTTTTCTTACTCACCATCCCATCTTCCGTCGGCCTCTTCGTCCTCGGCCCCTCCATCATCGGGGCCATCTTCGAGCGCGGCAAATTCAATTCTAACGACACCCATCAAACTGCCCTTGCTCTCGGCTGGTTCGCCATCGGCCTCGCCGGCTACAGCGCCCTCAAGGTCCTCGTTCCTGCCTTCTACGCCCTCAAGGACGCCCGCACCCCCATGTTCGTCAGCCTCGGGTCCATCGGTATCAACTACGCATTGGTCTCGACGATGACCTCCCAAACCGGTTTCGGCCTCGCTGGCTTGGCTCTCTCCACTTCGGCCGTAGCCATCACCGGCAGCCTCATCCTGCTGACGGTTCTGAAGACCCGCATCACCGGCATCTACGGCCGCGCGCTGCTCGCGAGCGTCGGCAAAATCGTCGCCGCCGCCGCCGTCATGTTCACCGCCGTTTCCGCCACCACCTGGGTTGTCGCCCATCAACTCCCGGCCGGTCAGCCGCGCTATCTCGTCGACCTCTCCGTCTCCATTCCCGTTGGCCTCGCGGTCTATTACTTCGCCTGCCGCCTACTCAAAGTCGAGGAGATGGAACTCGTCGCCGAAGCTCTCGAACGTCCCTTCGCTCGCCTGCGTGCTAGACTCCGCTAAAGAATATGCAACCTGAAGTCCAAGCGCTAATCCGTCTGCAGGATTTCGACCAGTCTCTTGCCCGCCTCACGGCGGAACTGCTCGAACTCCCCAAGCGCCTCGACGCCCTCACGAAGGACGGTGCCGCCCACGGCAAACATCTCGAATCGCTCCAGGCCAGCCTGAAGGCCGACGAGGCAGAGCGGCGCAAGCTAGAAGGCAGCGTCGAACTGCACAAGTCCAAAATCATCAAGCTTAAGAAGCAGTTGAACGAGGCGCAAACCCAAACCCAGTCGCAAGCCTTCGAACACGAAATCACCTGGGCCGAGTCCGAGATCGTCAAGGCCGAGGAGCGGGAACTCGAATTGCTGATGGAAGAAGAGCAACTGCGCGGCGATGTCCAAGCGGCCAAAGTCCGGCTCCTCGAAATGCAGAAGACGTTCGAACTCGAGCGCACCCAAGCCCTCACGCGCCACAAGGCCGGCAAGGCCGAAATGGCTACTCTCGAAGAGCAACGCCAAGCGACCCTGAAGACCCTGGAGCCGACGGTCGCCTCGCTCTACGAACGTCTCCGCCGCAAGCATAAGAACGGCGTCGTCGCCGCCGAGGCCGTCAACTCCCAGTGCCAGTCCTGCTATATGGAGATTCGTCTTCAGTTGTGGCAGGAACTCCGAGCGTCACAACCGTTCATGACCTGCGAGAACTGCGGCCGAGTGATCTATATCACTACAGTCACCGGCTTCGACCCCCAATTCGGTCCCGCTCCCACCCAGTAAGCTGAAGTGCATGATCCTTCACAGCCACGAAGTCGCCGAAATTGCTACCCGCACCGGGCCCATGCGAACCTACGTCTTCCGTCCTGTGGCGGAAGGGCGCTATCCCGGCCTCGTCCTCTACTCTGAGATTTTTCAGCTTACCGGCCCCATTCGCCGCACAGCTTCGTTCCTCGCTGGGCACGGATACATCGTGGCGGTGCCAGAGATCTACCACGAGCTGGAGCCGGCCGGCACCGTGCTCGCCTATGACCAGGCCGGTGCCGACCAAGGCAATCACGACAAGTACGCGAAGGAACTGAGCTCCTACGACGCCGATGCGCGCGCGGTGCTCGATCACTTGAAGTCGATGCCCGCCTGCTCGGGTAAACTCGGCGTCCTCGGCATCTGCCTCGGCGGCCACCTGGCCTTCCGGGCGGCGATGCAACCGGATGTTGCGGCCACCGTCTGTTTCTATGCCACCGACATCCACACCGGCACCCTTGGCCAGGGCAAGAGCGATGACACCCTGGCCCGCGCCGCCGAGATAACGGGCGAACTCCTGCTCTTCTGGGGCCGGCAGGATCCTCATGTTCCCTTGGAGGGCCGTACCAGAATTCGGGCTCGCCTCGACGAAGCCGGCCTGAACTTCACTTGGCACGAAGTGAACGGGGCCCACGCGTTCCTGCGCGATGAAGGCCCACGTTACGATCCGGCTTTAGCCGCGCAGTGCCTGGCCCAAGCTCTTGAGCTGTTCCATCGCCGACTCTGCTCGTGATCGAATCCCAGCGATCTCACGCTGTTGTTCTACAGTTGCGGCTGCCCCGGATCCCGGCGAATCCACCGAAACGCCGGGATTGAGTTCTTCCAAAAATACTTCTCCGCCGCCGCCGGACTCTTCGCCTGAAAGTAGCTCCGCAGGATCTCGATCACCGTTTTGTTCCGCCCCGCGAAGATCAGATAATCTTCGCCAAAAATGTCCCACAGAAAATCAGCGACCGGCTTATAGTCGTTCGGGTCCGGAGCGCTCCCGGCCACGGCCGTCTTCGACCGGAACAGCCCGGACATTTTCACGTAGACCTTCCGCTTCCGCAACTCTTCCAAGTCAGCCGTATACTGCTTGCGAACGGCGGCGTCCACAGGAATCCCCAGCGCCTGCTGATGGCCCAGCACCACCCGCAGATCCGGAACCTTATCGATCAACCGAAGCGTCGCCCGCGTCAGATCCACCCGCGGGTTAGCGACCTCCAACGTCAGCCCCGTCGCGGCGAAAGCCTTCATGTTTTCGATCAGTTCCGGGCGGTCGATGGCGGCCACCATGTCATGCACCGGCCAGACATTGCCGTAGCGAATCCCCAGGAAAAGTTTGTTCTTCCGGTACCGGTCAAGGTACTCGCGGAACTCCGGTTTCAGCGGGTCTAGGTTCCCGATCATCCCCGTAATCATCGGTTCGCTTTCGATCATCATCAGGACCCAAAGGTTGTCTTCCACCCAGGGGCTGGCTTCGACCTTGATTCCTCCGACGACCCCGGCCGGGATCGCCGATTCCCGAAAGTGCTTCGGTAGAAATGGCGGGGCGTTCGGCGTGAACGGGAATGGTGAACCCTGCGGTCGGGTCGGATCGTACAGATGAAAGTGGGAGTCGATAATCGGAATCGGCCCCGGCGCGGCAACGGCGACGGCTCCGGCGGCTGACGCGGCCAGCAAGGTACGGCGGGTGGTTAAAGTATCAATCATGCAGCCCTGCATTGTATATCGCCTGGAGCCCGATCGGATAACCTGGTTTTATTCCCTGTAATGTCACACTCACCCGGAGACAAGCTCGGTCCTTACGAACTCCTCTCGCCCCTCGGAGCCGGCGGCATGGGCGAAGTCTATAAAGCCCGCGACACCCGTCTCGACCGCACGGTCGCCGTCAAGGTGCTGCCTGAGCACATCGCCCAACGCGACGATTCACTCGCCCGCTTCGAACGCGAGGCCCGCGCCGTCGCCAGCCTCAACCATCCCAACATCTGAACCCTTCACGACATCGGCCCCGGCTACATGGTCATGGAACTCATCGACGGCGAAACCCTGGCCAACCGCATCGAAAAGGGCCCGCTCCCCCTCGACCAGGTCCTCAAGACCGCTACCCAAATCGCCGATGCCCTCGACCGCGCTCACCGCGCCGGAGTCACCCACCGCGACATCAAGCCGCAGAACATCATGCTGACCCGCGACGGCGTCAAGGTGCTGGATTTCGGCCTCGCCAAGACCTCCTCCAAACCCGGCCCCACGGAAGCCACGCTCACGAAAGTCCTGACGACGGAAGGAACCGTCATGGGCCCCCCCCCAGTGCATGGCGCCCGAACAGTTCGAAGGCAAGGAAGCCGACGCCCGCTCCGAAATCTGGGCATTCGGCGCCGTGCTCTACGAAATGGCCACCGGACAAAAGGCGTTCCAAGGCAAGAGCTACTCGAGCCTGGTCGGCGCGATCCTGTCCACCGATCCTGCCCCGATGGCGGTCAAACACCTCACCCCAACGTGGCTCGACAGACTCGTCCGCCGATGTTTAGCCAAGGATCCTGAAGACCGCTGGCAGTCGATGCGCGATGTCGTGGTCGAGCTTCAGTCTCCCCCACCGGAATCAATCGCCGCCGCCGGCCCTTCCTCCAACGCGGCGCGCTGGCCCTGGATAGCCGCGGTCGCCCTACCCACGCTGCTCGCCGCTTCCCTAGCGTTTGTCCACTTCAACCAAACGCCGGTCCCGGGCCCGCTGGTCCGTTCGATCCTGCTTATCCCCAAGGACGTGGATGTCTCTGGCGTAAGGGGAGCCATGGCCATTTCCCCGAACGAAAAGCACGTCGTATTGGCTGCACGAAACGACGAAGGCAGGGTTCAGCTTTGGCTGCGCCCCCTGGATGGCATCACGGCGCAGCCCTTGGCGCGCACCGAAGGTGCGCTCAGCCCTTTTTGGTCTCCCGACGGGAAGTCGATTGGCTTCTATTCCGATGGAAAAGTGAAACGGATCGATGCTGTCGGAGGGCATCTTCTCTCCCTTGCTGATGCCGAAAAAGTGCAGAGCCCCCGGGGCGCAAGCTGGGGCTCCACAGGCGTCATCCTTTTCTCCAACCCCTTCGGGCCCTTAAACGAGTCTCCGCCTCCGGGGGCACCGTCACGAACGCTACGAAGCTCGAGACGGGCCAGAACACGAACCGTCGGCCCTCGTTTCTCCCCGATGGGGTTCATTTCCTCCATGCGTCAAGGGACGGTGATTCGGGGGCCGCGAAGACGACCCGCTTGGGCTCACTCGACGGGCTGGAGAGCTCGAAGCTCATCGATGCGGCAGACTCGGGAGCCGTTTACTCCGCCGGCCATCTGCTTTTCCTGCTTGGCAGCCTGCTGATGGCTCAGGCCTTTGACTTGGGGCGACTCAAGCTGTTCGGGGATGCCTTTCCCGTGGTGGAAAACGTGCCGGGCGGCGGTCGCCTTACGATGGGGGGCTTCTCCGCGTCGCCCCGAGGGTTGCTGTTGCATGGAACCGGATCCCGCTACATCTCCGATCTCACTTGGTTTGATCGCAAAGGGAATCACACGGTAGTGCCTGGAGAACCCGCCACACTCACCTGGACCGGATTCTCGCGCGACCGTTAGTCCCTCGTCGTTTCGATTATCCCAAATGGGAGTGTCTCGAGCATCTGGCTTGTCGATTTGGCGGGGGCACTGCGAACTCGCTTCACCACGCAAGGGAACTCACAGAGCGCCATTTTCTCGCCGGACGGCCGAACCGTATTCTTTTCCTCGGAACGGAGCGAACACTCCGGTCTTTACCGCAAGCCCGTCGACGGAAGCTGCCCGGAGGAGTTGATCTACCAAAGCAGCGTCAGTAATTTGTGGGGTATCTCTCCAGACGGCAAGTTCCTGCTTTATAGCGGATCGCAAGGAACCTGGCTCCTGCCGGACCCGCTGGGCGCACCTGGCAAATCGAAGCCCTTCCAGCTTCTCCAAATTCCGACCGGGACAGGGTCTGTGCAGCTCTCGCCAGACGGGCGCTGGATCGCCTACGATTCCGACGAATCAGGCCGCCGCGAGGTCTACGTGGTGCCGTTCCCCGAGGCCGGCGCCAAACGGCAGATCTCAGGCGCGGGCGGAGACCGGCCCCGCTGGCGAGCCGACGGTAAAGAAGTCTTTTACTTTACGCTGGATGGTCAACTCGCCGCCGTCAACTTGGCGGTCCGTGACGGCTCGCTTGAATCCGGCGAGCCCCAGTTGCCGTTCAGCTTGGGGATGCTGCTCTCCGGCTATGTTAACTATACTTACGTCGTCTCGGCGGACGGCCAGCGGATTCTCGCCGCTGTTCCGCGAACCTCGTCTGATGGATTGACGCTCGTCCAGAGCTGGCCCGCTCTGCTGAAGAAGTGATCGGAGACCCTATTCGCGGGCCACGCGACGCTGTAGGATCGCTTAGGGTATGATCGGGCGTCGGAATTAACTTGGCCTTCGGTTCCGATCAAGGAGTCTTTAGCAATGGGATCCACCCGCCGCAACATCCTGACGACCGGCGCCGCCGCAACCGCGATGGCCGCCACCCCGCCTCTGTTCTCACAAAGCGCCCCCCAAGCGGCCGCTTCCTCGTCCGTGTATCAAAGAGGGGACGTTCGCATTCATTTTGAACAGACTGGCTCCGGCTTTCCGCTTCTGCTCATCGCCGGGGGAGGGTTGAACTCATCCATCGCAGGCCTGATCAACGGCAGTCCCTTCAACCCGATTGAGGAGTTTAAGGGAGAGTACCGCTGCGTCGCCTCCGACCTCCGCAACGCCCACCGTGGCCAGTCCACCGGCCCGCTCGAAGCGGATCGGCCGTGGGATTCGTTCACCGATGACCATCTCGGGCTCATGGATCATTTGGGCATCAAGAAGTTCATGGTTCTGGGGTTTTGCATCGGAGGCCCGCTGATTTGGAACCTTTTGCGGCGGGCACCCGATCGAGTCGTCGCGGCGGTGTTGGCGCAACCCGCCGGCTCTCGCCCTGATATGCCCGACCTCCTGTACGAAAACAATTCCAAGGGCTGGGGGAAGGAATTCCTCAAACGACATCCCGAAGTCACGCCCGAAAAAGTAGACCAGTTCCTCAACAGGATGTATCGATCGGACCAAGACTTCGTTCTTAGTGTGACCCGCAATTTCGTCCGTACCTGCCAAACGCCCGTATTGATTTTGCCGGATGACAGCCTGGCTCATCCTTACGCCGTCGCCATGGAGACCGCGATGCTCGCGCCAAAGGCCGAAGTCAGCATGTACCCCTGGAAGGAGCCCAAAGAGCGCATCCCCCTGGCCGTGCGGCAAATCCGTTCATTCCTCCGCGCGCATCGGCCGGCATAGCCGCCCGCCCGTAGCTCAAAGCGAAAACACCGGCGTCAAATCGCGTTCGCCATACTCGCCCAGGGCATCCCTACCCGCCTCGGCTGTTCGCCCTACCGCGGCTCCAGAAATAGCTGAGGGCTGCTCTGTTGGCCCCCATACAGATGTATGCTATTTCAATTGGCGGCAAACAGGCTAATGGGAAAGGATCAAACCTTTCCGCCGACTCAAAGGAGTTCAATATGATTCGCTCGACTCTATCCTGATCAATTTCTATTGGTACGGGTCTGGCAGTATTCGCGGCATTTGTAGATGTCGCGGGAGCAACCCATTCTTGGGGAGGGTACCATTGGGCGCGGACTACTCCGCAGTTCACTCTGAAGCTGGGGAACAATCTTTCGACAGCGGCTTGGCAAGGGCATCTGTCGAATGCTTCCTCGGATTGGAACAGCCCCGGGTCTTTCGGCGCAACTTCGACGCCTCTGATGACCGCGATCGTGGCCGGTCAATCCAACAAGCGTTGCTCGATGGTCGCCGGTACCACACAAGTGTGCAATGGCACTTACGGCAACAACGGTTGGCTCGGTTTGGCGAGCATCAATATCACAGGGGGAGTTCACATTACCCAGGGGTCGGCGAAGATGAACGATACCTATTTCAATACCGCTACCTATAACAACCCCAATGAGAAACGGCATGTGATGTGCCAGGAAGTCGCTCATACCTTCGGGCTCGACCACCAGTCAACCGACGGCAGTTCGCAGAACTCTTGCATGGATTATTTCTCGAACACCGGAGCCAATGCCACCAGCACGCTCAGCACGAGACCCAACAAGCATGATTTCGACGAATTAAATACCATCTACGCGCACCTTGACAGCACGACCACGGTTTCCCAGGCCACCGCCGCGTCCGCTCGAAGGCCGACGTCGATATCAACGACGATCCGAATAGTTGGGGCAAGTTGGTGAGCCAGTCAAACAACGGGCGAAGCGCGACCTACGAACGCTTCAACGATAACGGCTCGGAAACGGTCACCCATGTGTTTTGGGCAGGCGAAGCAGCGGAGAAGTGTCCGTCGTGCGATCACCGCTACGACGGCGGTCACGAGGAACGAGATGGACGAAAACTCCGGTCAGGGGTTCTCGTCCCATCTTCCCCCTCGCCCCGTCAGCAGCTTCCACGAACCGCAATTGAATAACAACTACATGCGCCGTGTAGTTCTCTTCAACCTCGCCCTACCCCAACCCCCTATCGACTTCCAACGCGAAATCCGTCACATCCTCTCCCACAACTGCTACCACTGCCACGGCCCCGACCACTCCACCCCGAATCGTCGCGCCGTCTCGCGGCAATTGCTAGCTTGACAGTCCAGTAGAGAAGGTTGTAGCCCAGCCGCAAGCCCGTGAAACTTCCTAGGACAATCCCCGACTGAGGTCGATTTCCCAGATAGTGTCAACAAGCGAGCATAATGGAAACATGGCGAGGGTTCACAGTGGATTGGTGCAGCAAAAACAGATTGCCAATGGCGTAGAAAAAGCCTCGGCCGAGCTTGCCTCGGATGTAGTGCGTATACGATACAACTTGGCCGAAGATTGGAGCGGCGACGTCGCGGTGTTCTTTCCCGCAGTACTGAAGGATTCGGCAACCAAGCGCCCCTCCTGCGCGCCGTGGCTCGGCGCGTTTCGGACCTGATCTTGGGTGAGGTTCAGCCTCAAGAGCTTGGATTGCAAGCCTACTTCAATTTTCGCAGCGAGTCCGAACAGGCTGAACGCAAAGAAGAGGTGTGGGTTTGACCGAATATGGCATACCCGGAGGATTTGCTCGAACAAGAGCGCCATCTTGCGAAGCGAGAACCGAAGCGCCCCAGACAAGCTAGGCTGCGCCGCGCCATTTCCAGCGCTTATTACGCGTTGTTTCATCTCCTAATCGCGGAAACGGTCAAGAACTGGAAACGCCCCCAAGAACGTTACTCCCTCGCTCGAATTTTTGACCATGCTGCCATGGGCAAGACCTGCACGAAGCGGCGTGACGATCTCCGGGCGCAAATTAAGGCGAATCCACCCCCCTGCCCCAGGACGGGTCGGCGAGATGGATCGCCACTTACTAAACGTCACGGCAACTTTTGTCGATATGCTTCAGCATCGGCAAACGGCCGACTATGATGGCGCGAAGGCTTGGAGCCGAATTGAAGTCTTGGAACGGCTTGCCGCAGTCAAAGAAGCCTTTGCAAGCTGGAGTGCGGTTAGGGGTGACAGCGCCGCCCAGAACTTCCTTGTGACACTCTTGCTGAAGGAACGAAAGCCATAATTCTGAACGAGGCAGCCCCTCCGCAATCGAACTGCAATAGAATAGCAACTACATGCGCCGTGTAGTTCTCTTCACTCTCGCCCCCCTCCTCGCCCTCGCCCTACCCCCCGTTGACTTCCAACGCGAAATCCGCCCCATCCTCTCCGACAACTGCTTCCACTGCCACGGCCCCGACCATTCCACGCGCATGGCCAACCTCCGCCTCGATACCCGCGACGGCCTCTTCTCCCCCCGCAAAAAATCCGCCCCCATCGTCCCCGGCAAACCCCTCGAAAGCCTCCTCCTCCAACGCATCGCCCACCCCAACCCCGCCCTTCTGATGCCCCCGCCCCACACCCACAAAACCATCTCCGCTAAACAACGCGAAACCCTCACTCGCTGGATTGAACAAGGTGCCCCCTGGCAGGAACACTGGGCCTTTGCCCAACCCGCCAAACCCTCCCTCCCCTCCGTTCACAACACCACCTGGCCCCGCAATCCCATCGACCAACTCCTCCTCGCCCGCATCGAAGCCGCCGGCCTCACCCCCGCCCCCGAAGCCGACCGCCGCACCCTCGCCCGCCGCCTCTCTCTCGATCTCACCGGCCTCCCGTCCTCCCCCGCCGCCGTCGAGGCCTTCGTCGCCGACCCCTCCCCCGACGCCTACGACAAGCTCGTCGACCGCTACCTCGCCACCCCCCAATACGGCGAACACCGCGCCCGCTTCTGGCTCGACGCCGCCCGCTACGCCGACACCCACGGCCTCCACATCGATAACTACCGCGAAATGTGGCCTTATCGCGATTGGGTCATCCAGTCCTTCAACAAGAACCAACCCTTCAACGAATTCATCCTCTGGCAAATCGCCGGAGACCTCCTCCCCAATCGCTCTACCGAACAACAAATCGCCAGCGGCTTCCAACGCAACAACGTCACCACCAACGAAGGCGGCTCCATCCCCGATGAAGTCCAAGCCATGTACGACAAGGACCGCGCCGACACCACCGGCGCCGTCTTCCTCGGCCTCACCATCGGCTGCGCCACCTGCCACGATCACAAGTTCGACCCCATCTCCCAGAAAGATTTCTACGCCATGACGGCGTTCTATCGCAACACTCTCCAAAAGCCCCTCGACGGCAACATCTACGACACCCCGCCCATCCTCATCGTTCCCCGCCCCGAAGACCGCGCCCGCTGGGCCAGCCTTCCGGAAGTCGAAAAGGCAGCCGTTGCCCGCCTTGCTGGAGCCCAGTCCGCCGCCGCCCCCGCCTTCGCCGAATGGTTCCGCCGAGTCAAGTACAAGGCCGTGAAACTACCGGTCGAAGGCGAATCGTTCCACCTTCCCGCCGGCGAAAAACAGTTCGTCGCTAAGCAAGCCCAGGAACTGCCCAACCAACCTCTCTTCGCCCGCGCCCAGCCCTTCTCCATCGCTGTCCGCTTCTTTCTGCCCAAAGGCGATGCCAACTTCACTGTCCTCAGCCAACTCCAGCGTCTCCCCGACGACAAAGCCCGTGGCCTCGCCGTCGAAATCAACGACCGCCGCCCCTTCCTCCGTCTCATCGGCGACGACAACAAAGCCATCCAAATCCGTGGCACCAACGATAATCGCCTGAAGGTCGACCAGTGGCACCACCTCACCGTCACCTACGACGGCTCCGGCCTCCGCGATGGACTCTCCCTCTTCGTCAACGGCCAGGCCGTTGACGTCGTCGGCCCTGGCGAAACCTTCTTCGACCTCATTGGCGAAATCAAGACTACCGCCCCTCTGCTCCTCGGCGGAGACGGCGCCAAGCGCTTTTTCGTCGGCGGCAAAATCACCGATCTTCGCATCTACCCCCGCGCCCTCCGCGTCGAAGAGGCCCGCAGCATCGCCCTCTGGCCGGACCTCCAAAAAGCGGATCGCGCCGCCTGGGAACACTATTATCAACTCAACCTCAGCCCCACCGTTCGGCCCGTCTATCAATCCCTCGTCGCTGTCCAGGACGAGTACCGTGCCATCCGCCGCCGAGCCGCCATCACCCACGTCATGCAGGAGAAACCCAACTCCCCCGCCATGGCCAACATCCTCTTCCGCGGTCAATATGACCAGCCCCGAGACAAGGTCGAACCCGCCGTCCCCGGCGTGCTCCCGCCCCTCCCGCCGGACGCGCCAAAAAATCGTCTCGGCCTCGCCCAATGGCTGATCCATGCCAATAACCCTCTCACCGCCCGCGTCACCGTCAACCGCTTCTGGCAGGAGCTCTTCGGCACCGGCCTTGTGAAAACGGTAGAAGATTTCGGCAGCCAAGGCGAAGCCCCGTCCCATCCCGAACTCCTCGATTGGCTCGCGGTCGAATTCCGCAACTCCGGTTGGGACGTCAAAGGTCTCATGCGGCTCATGGTCTCCACCGCCGCCTATCGCCAAGCCGCCATCGCCACCCCGGCCAAGTTGCAGAAGGATCCCGACAACCGCCTCCTCGCCCGCGGCCCCCGGTTCCGCATGGATGGGGAGATGATCCGCGACTACGCCCTCGCCGCTAGCGGCCTGCTGGCGACCCCCATTGGCGGCCCCAGCGTCCGTCCCTATCAGCCGGACAACGTCTGGGAAACTGTCGCCATGGATGGCAGCAACACCCGCTTCTATAAACGAGATACCGGTGCCAGCCTCTACCGCCGCAGCCTGTATACGTTCTGGAAGCGCAGCGCCCCGCCCGCCAACATGGAGATCTTTAACGCGCCGACAAGGGAAACCTGCACCGTCCGCCGCGAGCGCACCAACACCCCGCTCCAAGCCCTCGTCACCATGAACGATCCCCAGTTCGTCGAAGCCGCCCGCTCCCTAGCCCAGAGAGCTCTCCTCGCCGAAAAAAACAACCCCGCCGCCCAGCTTAATCTCATCGCCCACACCCTGCTTGCCCGTCCGCTCGAACCGAAAGAACAAACCATCACCCAAAGCGCCTACCGCGATTTCCTCCGCTACTACGACGGCCATCCCGCCGACGCCAAAAAACTGCTCTCGATCGGCGAGTCCAAAGCCGACGCGGGCCTCTCCACTGCTGAGTTCGCCGCGCTAACCATGGTCACCAATCAACTTCTCAATCTCGACGAGGTCGTCACCAAATGAGCCTGCTCCCTTTCTTCAAATCGAACCCGGACCCGACCGAACTGTCTGTCATCAACGAAGGCCGCCGCCAACTCCTGCGCGGCGGTCTCGGCGCGGTGGCGCTCTCCCAACTCCTCTCAGGCGCTACGACGACGGAGAAGGAGGGTGGCCTCCCCGGACTCCCGCACTTCGCGCCGAAGGCCAAGCGAGTCATCTACCTCCACATGGTCGGCTCCCCGCCCCAGCACGATCTCTTCGATTGGAAACCGAAGATGAAAGACTGGTTTGACAAGGACCTGCCTGCGTCCATCCGCTCCGGCCAGCGCCTGACGACGATGACCTCGGGGCAGTCCCGCTTCCCCATCGCCCCGACTGTCTTCAAATTCTCAAAGCACGGCAAAAATGGCATGGAGCTATCCGAGCTTCTCCCCTGGACGGCCAAGATGGCCGATGACATCACCCTGATCCGGTCCATGCACACCGAGGCCATCAACCACGAACCCGCCATTACGTTTATCCAGACCGGCTTCATGATCGCCGGAAAGCCCTGCATCGGCTCCTGGGCCTCCTACGGCCTCGGCAGCATGAACAAGGACTTGCCCGCCTTCGTGGTCCTGAACGCCAAGCACACCCATCCTAAGGCCAATGTGCAGGCGATCTCGGCTCGCCTCTGGAGTGCAGGCTTCCTCTCCGGCCAGTATGCGGGCGTCCCGCTCCGCAGTGGCGGCGACCCGGTGCTGTTCATCAGCAATCCCGAAGGCGTGCCGACGCCGATGCGTCGCCGCATGTTGGATGCGTTGGGTGAGATGAACCAGATCACGGCGGAGCGCCTGAGCGACCCTGAAACGCGGACGAGGATCGCCCAGTACGAAATGGCATTCCGGATGCAATCGTCTGTCCCCGAACTGACCGACATCAAGTCCGAGCCCGAATCCACATTCAAACTCTACGGCGAGGCAGCGCGGGAGGGAGGAACCTTCGCCAACTCCGCCCTAATGGCCCGCCGCCTGGTGGAGCGGGGCGTCCGTTTCGTTCAGTTGTATATGCGTGGTTGGGACGTCCACGGCCTGCTGCCCGAAGTGCTCCCTGCCCAGTGTAAGGATGTGGACCAAGCCTGCTACGCCCTGGTCCAGGATTTGAAGCAACGAGGCATGTTAGACGATACGCTAGTGATCTTCGGCGGAGAGTTCGGCCGAACGATTTACTCCCAAGGCAAGCTAACCGCGACCGACTACGGCCGTGACCATCACCCCCGTTGTTTCAGTCTGTGGATGGCCGGCGGCGGCACCAAGGGCGGCTATACCCATGGTGAGACCGACGAGTTCAGCTACAACATCGTCAAGGATCCCGTTCACGTAAGAGACTTCCAGGCGACGATGCTGCATCTGCTCGGCATTGACCACGAGCGTTTTACATACAAATTCCAGGGATTAGATCAAAAGCTAACCGGGGTTGAAAAGGCCCAAGTCGTCAAGGCAATCCTCGCCTAAGGACACACTGAGACACACACGGGACAGACTGACCCGTCCGAGCGCTCGGATAGGCCGACATGGAGTAGGGAAGGAACGAGTCCTTCAGGATAAAGGAGTAGCGGGCCACCCTGGACCTCGGGTTTTACGGGTGTCGCTGCGAGGCGGCACTCAAAGCGTAAGCAGAGTCGCTAGTGGGTTTGGGTATTGAGCCTCGAAAACAGTAGCTTGGGACGCCGGCCCTGTGGACGGAAGGGTGCCCAAATGCTAGGAATCAACAGCAAGAATCAGTGAGGTTCTTCGCTGTGTCATGTGGGTAGCCCTGGAGGCTGAAGTTTGGCTGCGATGAGGTGGATGATGGTGATGAGGTGAGGGTGTAAATTCAACTGCGTAAGCAGTCGTCGCAAGGTTGGTCCAAAGGAGAGACGATGGCCATTGACCTCGCACACTCGTTGACAAGCTGTTGGCAGACTACAAGAAGCCGGAGGACCTCACCGGCGAGAACGGTCTGCTGAAGTAGCTGACCAAGACGGTGCTGGAGCGGGCGATGCAAGCCGAGCTGACCGAACACCTCGAATACGGCAAGCACCATCCGGTGGGCTACCAGAGCGGGAACTCGCGCAACGGCGTGACGAAAAAGACCCTGAAGGCCCTCGGTACCCCCCAGAAATTGACCACCTCTGCTCGAATAGACTTGACCAGATCACAAACTGATCATGCCGCGTGGCATGCCGACGGGCAGGACCTTCCTCATCCGTGCCGCAGGCGCGTATATCGTTGAATAGGTTCATGCACCGCGTTTGACCGCGCGGCCAGACCGAGCGCCACAAGCCCATGCTCGTCGGAGAGGCAGCGCAGTCGGGGCCGGTTGGTGGTAAAGTTTCGGCGAGCAGGGCTGGTCAATTCTTCGCGAGTGCCGAAGCTGAAGGGAGACTTCGGCGAGATCTCCCTGGACACGCCTCGGGATCGTAACGGGAGCTTCGAGCCGAAGATCGTCGGCAAAGGACAGACGCGCTTTACTGGCTTCGACGACAAGATCATTTCGATATACTCGCGCGGAATGAGCACCCCCGGGAGATCCAGGGTCATCTGGAGGATATGTAGAGCCAGTCCAGAAATCGGTTTCTACCCTCTAGCGCAATGTATCGATTCGCTACGGCCCCAATGTCGTGGGACGATGTACGGCCGATGGGCAGAAGCAAACCAGCAGAACGCCGAAGGCGGAGGGCCGTGGAAAAGGCGGAGCCGTGCACCCCGTGGAAATCCCGCCGCGGGATTCCCACTTTCCCATCGCCCCGGCTATCCCGGTGTCCAGCCAGCCGACCCGCAAATCACGTTCCGCAAGCGGAGCAAATCACCTAACCGGACAGATCGCGTGCGAATGAAACCGGACATATTGACAAACTACGAACAAGGCCACATCACAGAACGACTACAGCATCTCGAAGAACAGACACTTCAAATAGAGTGTCTCGGGCACCGTCAACAGCACCGGATGGTCCTGGGCCTGCACCCGCCGCTCCAGCACCCGGAGCGATCGACGGGCGTCCCGGGCCGCCTCGGCCACAGCCTCAAACAGCATCGCCTCACTGACATGATGGGAGCAGGAACACGTCACCAAAGTGCCCCCGGGAGCGAGAAGCTGAAGCCCCCGCAGGTTCAGCTCTTTGTAACCGCGAACCGCGCCATCGATCTGTGCCTTTGATTTAGCGAACGCCGGCGGATCGAGGATGATCGTGTCGAATTGTCGGCCTCCGGTGCGATAGCCGGCGAGCAGGTCAAAGACATCGGCCTCCCGAAATCGAACGTTGTCACAACTATTCCGCTGCCGGTTCGCCTCCGCCGTGGCCAACACCCCGGCCCCGCTGTCCACCCCTTCCACCTGCGCACAACTCCGGGCCAGGTGCAGCGCAAAGCCGCCCGAAGAGGTAAAGCAATCGAGAGCATTGCCATGGCCCCACCGCGCCGCGGCCAAATAGTTCTCTCTTTGGTCCAGATACACCCCGGTCTTCTGCCCCCCCAGCAAATTCGCTTCAAATATCAGGCCGTTCATGGCCACTTCGACCGGTCCTGCCAACTCCCCGCAGATGACCCCGCTCCGCAGCGGCAACTCTTCTTTCTGCCGAACCGAAGCATCGTTGCGCTCGACGATCGCCCTTGGAGCATACCGATCGACAAGGGCCGCGACCACCTCGGATTGGACCCGATCCATGCCCTGATTCAGGCTTTGGATGACGAACACGTCGGCGTAGCGGTCGACGATTAACGCGGGCATCTGGTCGGCTTCGCTCGAGATGAGCCGGTAGGCGTTGCTCCCGTCGACCACGCGATCCCGGAACCGCTGTGCCGCCGTAATCCGATCGGGAATTGAAAACTCTTTGCCCAGCAGGCGCAGGGTGATCTGGGAGGTACTCGAATAGTGGGCCAAGCCGCAGGAGCGTCCGCGCGGGTCCAGCACATTCACCACGTCCCCCGGAGTGGCGTGGCCCCGATTCGAAACGTCGCTCGAATAGACCCAGACGTGTCCGGCGGCTAAGCGTTCGGCGGCGCGGCGATTGATGGATACAGTAGGCGGCAACCTACCAGCTTAGCGAGGCGGCGCGAGGGAAGCCGCAGAAAGTTTTTTCCGCCGGCGCCACGTGTCGAATCCCCAGTTCCCAAGGCGGTACGCAAGGAGTACTCCAACCCCTATTCCCCAGTAGATCGGCTCCCATAACGCCGCCTTCCCCTGCCAAAAGAAATGGACTACTCCTGCAATTGCGGCAAGATAGACCAACCGATGGAGTTGTTGCCATCGCCGGCCGCCGAGCTTCTTGATCGCCGCCTGGGAAGACGTCGCGGCGAGAGGTACCAGGAGTCCTAAACTGATTAGCCCTGTTATAAAAAAACGGCGTGTTGTAACATCAGCCCAGACGATCTCGTGGTTCCACTGCGCATCGATCGAGTAGTAATGCAAGGCGTGCAGGAAACCGTAGAAAAACGCAAATAGTCCGACCATCCTTCGAAAACGAATGAGTCCGCTTTGGCCGGGCAGACGCCGTAACGGAGTAATGCACAGGGCGCCAACCAGAAACCGTAAAGTCCAATCACCAGTGAAGCGGGCCACCGTTTCGATTCGGTTGATTCCCAACTGATTGTGCTCCCAACGCCAAACCAACCCCAACAGCGGCAAAAGGCAGAGTACGAACAACCCTTTTTTGGCCCATCGATGATTCCATATCTGATTCACACTTCGCTCCTCTCAGCCGGCAAGAACATTCGAGCTGCGCTTTTCACAATGCATGCGCGACTTCCTATTTTCACTCTGCTTGTGGTCTTGCTGGGCTCTTCTTGTCAGCGGAAGGCGGTCCAGAGCGGGACGGTAGAGAATCCTCCGGTTAAGTCCGCGCTGACGGACAAAGCCAAAATGGCATCTGGCAGTCGGCCCGTCCACCCCTACTCCGTCGTTTCGGGCGGCCTTTCTACTCCTCAGGAGATGGCGACGGCCGTTATGGACGATGCCGTGGTTCGCGAGCACTACGCGGGGTTGGTTCCGGCCAGCTTTAAGGTGGAGAAACTCCAGGGAGACCGCCAAGGTTTCGTTTCCTACCGCATTCGGGACAAGGTTTTCTGGACGAAGCGAATGATGACGCTGAAGGAAGGTGAAGTCGTACTGACCGACGGAGCGACGATGCTGCGCGGCCGCTGCGGCAATCGCGTTTCGTCGGTCCCAATGGAACCGGTGGCGGCAAAAGGAGGCGAGCCGGAGGAGGTCGTCTTCGATTCGTTTCAAGACGAGAGACTTCTTGCCAGTATTCCGCCGGTACCCGAAGCGAGCCCAATCGGCGGCGCTTTGGTCTTAACGCGCTATCCAGAGATTTCGGGTGCCGAATCGCGCCTCATTTCGCCGGGTTTGTTTTATGGACTGTTCTTGGAACCTGCCGGAGTCATCGCCTCCAGCCCCCTCTATATCCCTTTCGGCGGCGGTGGTTTCGCCGTTGGCGGAACAGCAGGAGGGGGAGGTGGCAACGGCTTCCTTCCGCCTTCGGCAGGCCCGGGCACTTTGAATCCGGCAGGACCGTTCCCCCCGGCATTGTTCAATCCAACGCTGATCACTTACCTACCCCCAACTCCCAACTTGACGGTTCCGCCTACATCCGGTCCTCCTCCCCGCCCCCCCCCCCCTCCCCCACCTCCCCCCCTGCCCCCCCCTCCCCCCCCACCCCCACCCCCCGCACCCGCACCCCCCCCCCCCCC
>Ga0114966_10000417_pt1 | contig 41926 bp, 43 predicted proteins | sample M_130207_XF_Meta_FD_87029 | JGI IMG/M metagenome (GOLD analysis project Ga0114966, IMG submission 87029) | Freshwater microbial communities from Lake Montjoie, Canada to study carbon cycling - M_130207_XF_MetaG | ecosystem: Environmental > Aquatic > Freshwater > Lake | place: Lake Montjoie... | reverse complement strand
TTCAGTCCGTGTCCTGCCTACTTCGGGACACGTAAGTTACGAGACCCCCACGTCTCCGCGGGGGCCAAGAACTCGCCACTTCTAGACAGGTCGAATTCGCGGTTTTGTGTGGTGTGGCGAGCTACAACGAGAGTAGCTCAGAGGCCGAGTTTGACGCAACCACCAGCGAGCCCGCTGAGTCGCGGCCGCCTGTCGCGGCCGACCGCGTGGTCTGCCTGTGGTCTGTCGAGGGCATTTCGCCGTCGGGGAGCGGGCGCCACGAACTGGGACCAGGGTTTATCTGGTGGAGACGATGGGAATCGAACCCACGACCCCCTGCTTGCAAAGCAGGTGCTCTAGCCAACTGAGCTACGTCCCCCGGTGCAACGCCTCTGAACAGGAGATCACACGGACCTGTCCAAAGCTGACGAGTCGGGTCTCGGGAGTGCAGACCGTCACGACCCGTAGAACACTACCAACCTCGGCGCCTACCTCGAAACGCTCACGGCCGTGCTCCGCGCGGCAGGTCGAGGATCGCGGCTGCTTGGGCGGGGGAGGCAATGGGCCGGCCCACGTCGGTCGCCAGCTGTACGGCCTGGGCGATGAGCTCCTCGTTCGTTGGGGTGCCCGGACCTGCGTAATCCTCGAGTCCGATCTTGAGGTGCCCGCCCGCCTCGAGTGCGAGTCGGGCTACCGGGGTCGCGAGGAGGTTGCCACCTACGGCTGACACCGACCACGGAAGCGAGGAGCCTTCCAACATCTCGAGGTAGGCCGCAAACGCCTTCGCGGTCGGCGGCAGCCCGAACGACACACCCTCGCCGCGGGCGAAGTATCCGTTGGTCCCGCCGAAATACAGTTTTAGCATCGCGCCACGTGGCAGGCGCCCGGCCCGCTCGAACGCGAGGGTGTGGTTCAGCCACGTCGGCTCGTAGATGGACACGCTGGGACCGAGGCCGAGCCTTTCGCACAACGCGAACCCTGCGTGGATGTCAGCCACGCTGTTGACGTACGGGCCGAGGCCGGGCGCCGGCAAGCCGTCCTCGTCAGCCCAGGTGACGTTCACGCATCCCGGATCGACGATTCCGATGCGCAACCCGATCACATCAATGAGCGGCGCGAAGTGCGCGAGCCGCTCGGCCATGTCTGGGCCCAGCTGCTGTGTCGGGTAGAGCAACGCGTCAGGATGCCGGTCGAGCACCGGGCGCCATGACTCGGCATAGAGACGCACAGCAACTTCGCGTGGCAACTCGATCGAGTCGTTGTGCGCGTGGATGATCGCCGCGCCCGCGTCGATGCAGCGGATCGCCACACGGGCGACCGCTTCGGGTGTGCGTGGTACGTGTGGATTGCGCTCGGTCGAGGTGAGGCCGTTGATGGCCGCTTCGATGATCACCGGTTGACCGGCTGGGGTCATGAGAAACCTCCTGGGATCGAGACGCGTGCGGTGGAGGGAGGTCTAGCTGAACTGGTGCCGTTCATGAGCCGAGTCGTGCGCGCTTGCTCGGTGGCTCGTCATCCACAACACTCGACGACGCCACCGGGTGGCGGGAGAGTTGGGCCTCATGCAGACCGAACACGTAGACCGGCCGCGTACCGCGTTCGTATCGGGGGCGAGTCGGGGCATCGGGAAGTCGTGCGCGGTGTTTCTCGCACGCGCCGGCTTCGACGTCGCGATCACCGCCCGTACCGTGCACGACGGCGAGGTGCGCGAACACTCCCCGACGGTCCATGGTTCGGATTCCAGCCCGCTCCCGGGAAGCCTCGAGGAGACCGCCGCGAGCATCACAGATCTTGGGCGCACCGCGCTCGTGCTGCCGGCAGATCTCCTCGATCACGGATCGCTCGACGAGGCCGCCGCGCGCACGCTCGCAACCTTCGGCCACATCGACGTGGTCGTGCACAACGGCCGCTACGTCGGCCCCGGTCACATGGATCGGTTCGTCGACACGCCGATCGAGCTCCTGCGTCACCAACTCGAGGCCAATGTGCTCGGGCCGCTGGTGTTGAACAAGACGTTCCTCCCCGCGATGGTCGCGCAGGGATCGGGCACGATCGTCATGATCACGTCGGCTGTCGCCTACGCCGACCCGTCGAGCGCGGCAGGCGAAGGGGGCTGGGGGATGGGCTACGGCCTCTCCAAGGCTGCCGTGCACCGCATCGCCGGGTTCATCGAAGTCGAGTACGCCGGCCAGGGCATCCGCACGTTCAACGTGCAGCCGGGCATGATCGACGCCGAGCGCACGCTGCTCGAGAGTGGCCGTTTCGGATTCGGGGGTTGGGGGGCACCGCCCGACGTGGTCGGCGCCGTCGTGCGTTGGTTGGTCACGCACCCCGACGCCGACCGCTACCGCGGCGCCAACGTCGAAGCGCAGTTTTTGTGTCACGAGCTCGGTCTGCTCCCCGAATGGCCCGGCCCCAACGCCAACCGCGCGGGTCTGCGCTACGACCGATCGGCCGAACAGCTCCGCGATTTCGAAGAGCAACTGGTCGCCACCTTGAACGACAGGACCGTGTCATGAGCCATGCCGTGTTCGGCGATTACATCTCCGCCGATTCGCACATCACCGAGCCCGAAGCGGCCTACGCCGACATCGACCCGAGGTTCCGCGACCGCGCGCCCAAGCTCGCGCACCTTCCTGGCATGGGCGCGACCATCATCGTCGACCCCGATTCGCCCGATGCGGCCTACTGCCCGTTCGGGCGCATCGCCGCAGCGGGTCGCACCCACATCGAACGGCCCGATGGCTGGCACTGGGACGAGCTGCATCCTGGCGGGTACGACGCGAAGGCGCGCCTCGAAGAACAGCGTGCCGACGGCTTCGCGGCCGAGGTCATCTTCCCGTCGGTGGGCATGGTGCTCTGCGCCCACCCCGACATGGACTACAAGGTGGCGTGTTTCGAGGCGTACAACCGGTGGATCGCCGAGTGGTGCGACATCGCACCGGACCGTCTGCTGGGCGTCGGGCAGACCGCGGTGCGAACGCCCGATGATGCCATCAAAGATCTCGTGGCCATCAAGGAGCTCGGGCTGCGCGGCGTGATGCTGCCCGGCTTCCCCGGGCTGGAGGATTGGCACCACGAGATGTACGACCCGCTGTGGGAAGCGATCATCGACCTCGAGCTGCCGGTGTCGTTCCACATCCTGACTTCGGGCGAAGGGCGTCGGTGGCGAGGCCCGGGCATGAACGGCTTCCTCGGCATCTTCCACGCCAACCAGGACCTGCTCGGCACGCTCATCTTCGGTGGTGTGTTCGAGCGCCACCCTGATCTTCGCGTCGTGTGCGTCGAGGCCGACGCAGGGTGGGCACCCCACTTCATGTTCCGTATGGACACGCTGTACAAGCGCCACCACAAGTGGATCGGCAAGGTCGCCATGGCACCTGGCGGTGCGGGCAAGGAGTACGACTCGCTCGGGCGGCTGCCGTCGGAATACTTCAAGGAGAACATCTACGTGACGTTCCAAGACGACGAGGTCGCGCTGCGATCACTCGACATGCTGAATCTCGACCGCTTGTTGTGGGCCAGCGATCATCCGCACTCCGACTCGACCTGGCCCAACTCCGAGGCGATGCGCAACCGCTTCGCTGATCTGGTGACCGAGTCACAACTCGACCGCATCGTCCGCGACAACGCGGCGTCGTTGTACAAGATCGCGACGTGAGCTCGTCGTCCGATTCGCCGGCCACGCTCGGGCGACCTGAAGTGCGCGGCGGCCCGTTCGCAATCGACGACGAGCTCCTCGGACTTCGCGACGCGGTCGCCATCGTCACCGGCGGCGCGCAAAGCATCGGACGAGGATGCGCAGTCGCGCTCGCTCGCGCCGGCTGCCACGTCATGATCGCCGATCTGGCCGACGGGAGTGACGCCGTGCGCGAGATCCACGCGTTCGGCCGCGACGCGATCTTTCATCGCACCGACGCGCGCACGAAGACCTCCGTCGAGGAGATGGTCGCAACGACCACGGCGTACTTCGGCCGGCTCGACGTGGCGGTGAACACGGTGGGCAGCACCAAAGGCCCCCAGCCCTTCCTCGACATCGAGCTCGACGATTGGGATGACGTCGTGACGCAGAACCTGTCGACCGCGATGCTGTGCACGCAGGTCGAAGCGTTAGCCATGATCGAGCAGGGCAGCGGCGGCAGCATCATCAACGTCTCGTCGTTGAGCGGCCTGGTCGCCGCGCCGAACGCCGCCGGGTATGGCGCGGCCAACGCAGGCGTAGTCCACCTGACACGCTCGGCCGCGCTAGAACTCGGCCGTTACGGCATCCGGGTCAACTGCATCGTTCCCGGGACGCATCGCACCGAAGCAGTGGTCAAAGCAGAGGCCGCGAACCCCCAGATCGCGGAGTGGATACGGGTGGTGGGCGCGTCGACTCCGCTCGGCCGCCTCGGCGACGTGGCGGAGACGTCGGGTGTCGCGGTGTTCCTCGCGTCGCGCCTGTCGGCGTACGTGACCGGGCAAGAGATCGTGTCGGATGGTGGAGTGCAGCACACCACGTCACGCCCACCGATGGGCATGGACGCAGAGGCTGAGGCCGTGCATGCGCTGCGCCGTCGGCCGGCGGGCGAACAGGCTGCACGCCGACCGTGACCGGTGGATCGCAACGACGATCGAGGAGGCGATTCACACACGCCTACCCAGGGAGTGCCCCGCGCATCCAGATCGTGGCCGTGCGTCGGTGCGCGATCACCCAGTTGCCGTCATGGCGCACCAGCTGATCGAAGTAGCGCATGCCCAGCGTGAGGTCGCCCTCGGGCGCGTCGGGCTCACGCAGTTGATACACGACCGCATAGGTGTCGGTGGATGCCTCGTCGGCGCCCGCGGTGAAGGTGACGAGCGGATCGCCGAGCACGTGCATGCTTCCCGCGAACACCGCCGAGGCGTTGCGCATCCCGTCGAGGTACGGCCCGATGGCTGCAGTGCCGCGCACGCCTTCGACCTGCGCCTCGGGGTGAAAGAGGGTGCCGACCGTGTCGATGTCCCTGGTGTCGACTGCTCGTGCGTAACGCTGGGTGAGGCTGCGGATTGCTTCGAGATCGGTGATGTACTGCACGGCGTCGGTCATGGCGCGAACAGTACCGGCGGGCGGCTTGCCGGTCGATCGGTCACAATGGCGGCGACCCACAAGTGAACGGAGCCAGCAAATGGCGCACGTTGATCCTCGTGACCGTGGCGATCTCCCCGAGTTCGAGGACTACTTCAGCTACCTTGACGACCACGCCGGTTACGTGCCGAACGCGTTCCTCACGATGGCGCGCCTGCCCGGATTGTTCCAGGGGTACATGTCTTTCTCGAAGGCCCTCGGCGAGCTGCAGGGTGTCTCGGTCGAGATGAAGGTGCTCATGAGCCACATCGCCTCCAGCGCCTACGGCTGCCGCTTCTGCGAGGCGCACACCGCGCACACCGGCGTGATGCGTGGCGTGGCCGACGAGCGCATCGAGAAGGTCTGGGAGTTCGAGTCGAGCGACCTGTTCGACCAGTCCGAACGCGCGGCGTTGCGCTTGGCGCGCGACATGGGTCAGGTGCCGAACCGGGTGACGCAACAGCACTTCGACGATCTGCGCGAGTGGTTCACCGACGATCAGATCGTCGAGATGGTGGCGGCCGTGTCGCTCTTCGGGTTCTGGAACCGTTGGAACGACACCATGGCCACCGACCTCGAAGTGCCGATCGTGAAGGTCGCCGATGCCTTGTTGGCGGGCCGTGGATGGTCGCCCGGCAAGCACCGGGTCATGGAAACCGCCGCCGACCCGAACCGCTATACGCTCCCGAACCCCGGCGGGTACACCGACGCGCAATGGCGGCAACGCCAGGCGTATTGGGACGATCACCGCCCCACGATCACCAAGCCCGACGGGACTGTCATTCACCCCGACGGCACAATCATCGCCCCCGATTAGATCGTCGCAGACTTCCCGGGACCGACGCCCGACCACGTCCGAGCCTCGTCAGCAGCCGTGGGGTTCGCTCGTCGGCCACACGATCGGCAGGTGGATGATGCCGCGCGTCGAGCTCGCACCCCACACGATCGCGTCGCGGTCGGGGATCGAGTACTTGGGTAGCCGGCGCAGGATCTCCTCGAGCACCACCCGCGACTGCAGGCGCCCGAGCGGCGCGCCGATGCAGCGGTGCATGCCGACACCGAACGCGATGTGCCGGTTGGGTGCGCGGTCGAGCACCAACGAATCGGCGTCGGGGAACACGGACGCGTCGCGGTTCGCCGATGCCCACAGCAACATCGTGCGGTCGCCGGTGGCGAACTGTTGGCCGAAGCACTCGGTGTCGCGCGTGACCTTGCGGGCGATGCCCTGTACCGGCGCGATCATGCGCAAGAACTCTTCGACCGCCGATTCCATCAGCTTCGGTTCGGTGATGAGTCGGGCGCGCGCCGGGCGATCGTCGTCGAGCATCAACAGCGCGCCGTTGATGAGATACGCGGTGGTGTGCAGCGCACCGAAGATCAGTTGCACCACCATGCGCACCTTCTCGTCGAGCGCGAGCGGACCGCCTTCGACATGGCTGTCACGCATGACCGTGAGGAACGTGTCATCCGCAGGCGCGACGTCGTGCGCGGTGAGCAACGCGATGACGTAGTCGTTGAGCTCCACGGCGGCCCGCACCGACCCGTCGGCGTCGGTGGTGTTGCCGAACACGATGGTGTCGACCCACTCGTGGAAGCGGTGGGTGTCGGTCATGGGTACGCCGAGCATGCGCGCCAACATGATGGTGGGCAGCGCGCTGGTGACCTCATGCGAGATATCGCACTCGCCCCGGTCGGTGACTGCGTCGAGCAACTGGTTGGCGAGCTCGCGTACCGCGGGCTCCATGCGCTCGATGCGGCGCGGCGAGAAGTACGCAGCCATCACCAGGCGGTAGCGCCGGTGCTCGGGCGGATCGACCGTGATGGGCAGCGGTCGCGCCCCGTTCGGCGGGATCGCCAGCGCATCGCCGGCGCTCGAGAACACCTCATAGTTCTGCGCGGCTTCGTAGACGTCGCGAAACGTCGAGAGCACGTAGAAGCCGCCGTGTCGATCGCTGTGGTGCACCGGGCACTGTTCGCGCAACTGCGCGTAGCCCGGATACGGATCGATCATGAACGCGGGGTCGAAGTGATCGAACGGTTCCACGGTGTCGGGCGCGGTCACGAGCACCGCCTCACGAGCATCCGCACGCGCCGAACCGGTCGTTGCATCACCACCTCCCCAGGTGGCACCAACGTAGCTGACCTGCTCGAACTACGGTTTCGCTATGGACGACAGGGCGCGTCTCGAGGTTTACGCCAGAGCGTCATTGGCGCGCCGGTTCGAGGCCCGGGCCGAACAGCTCGCGAAAGCCGGCGAGATCCCGGCCCGATTGACACGGCCATGGTGCAGCCGCAGTCATGGAGCGGGTTCGACATGCGCCCCGTGATGGCCAACCTGATGTCGCTTGGTCGCATCGGCCGGCCCGAGGAAGTGGCCGAGACGGCCGAAATGGCCGAGATGGCCGTGTCGCTCGCGTCGGATGCGTCCAGCTACTGCCCCGGGGCCGAGTTCGTGGTCGGCGGCGGATACCTCGCCGGGCCGTTCGACGCGCTAGGCAACAACAACAAGTAGATCGCGTACCAAAGCAGAACCGAGGGGCGTCAATGAACACGGGTACCGCTGACCACATCGCATTCGTGCAATCGTGTTGGCATCGTGAGATCGTCGACCGTTGTCGCGACTCGTTCCTCGAGACCATCGTCGCCGCCGGCGTGGCCCGCGATCGCATCGATCTGTTCGAGGTGCCCGGGGCGTTCGAGATCCCGCTCGTCGCGAAGCGGCTCGCTCAGACGGGCCGCTACCTTGCCGTGGTCGCGTCGGGTCTCGTGGTCGACGGCGGCATCTACCGCCACGAGTTCGTCGCCGGCGCGGTCATCTCGGGCCTCATGCAAGTACAGCTCGAGACCGGCGTGCCTGTGCTTTCGGCCGTGCTCACACCCCAGCACTTCCACGAGCACGACACGCACCAGCAGTTCTTCTCGGAGCACTTCGTGGTGAAGGGCGCCGAGGTCGCGAAGGCGTGCGCCGCCACGCTCGCCGTGCACGCCACCCTCGGCTGAGTAGTTTCGCCGACCCGAAGTCATCGCGATTTTGGTGTCGCACACCCGGTGAACGACGCCGTTCGAGGAGCTTGTTGCGCGATTTTGCCGCGTGGGGCGGACGAATCGCGCAACAAGCTCAGACGCGCAGGCGACGAAGTGTCGCTACGACGCGCTGGCGGCCCGGTTGCGGCGACGACGCGATCGACCGCCGCCACCGCCGCTGGTGTTGGGTTCCCACTTGAAGGTGCGGGCCGCGACGACGGTGGCACCGACGCCCCACGCCAACATCACCATCAGGTGACCCGGTTCCCAGCCTGCGCCCGTCACCTGTGGCGACGGGAGGAACACGCTCTGGCACGCCTGGATGAGGTGGCGCACCGGAAAGAAGGCCGCCACCTTGACCAGTGCGGTGTCGTTGTCGACGTAGGTGAACGCGCCCGAGATGAACAGCAGCGGGAACAAGATGATGTTGATGATGGCCGGTGCCGCTTCTTCGTTCGGCACGATGTTGGCGATCATGATGCCGCAGGCGCTGAAGCAGAACGCGCCGATGAGGAGCACCACTACGAGCGTGAAGACCCGCGTGCTGAACTCGGGGAACTCGATACCGAAGCCGACGATGCCCACGACGATGGTGACCACGGTGAGTAACGACGCGATGATCACGACGTTGCCGATGATGCCGCCCATGTAGGTGAACACGGTCAACGGCGTGCCGCGCTTGCGCTTGAGGATCCCTTGGGCGCGGCGGAGCGACAAGGTGAACGCCAGGTTCGTGTAGCACACCGAGATGAGCCCGAACGCGACGATGGCCGGCACGTACTGCTGCACGAACTTGATGTTGCCGAGCTCCGCGATCCGGTCGCTGCCGTAGAGCGACGAGAAGATCAACAGGAACAGCAACGGGAAGACGAATGCGAATACGGCGGCCCGTGGGTTGCGCCAGAACTGCTTCTGCTCCCACTTGACCTGCTGGAGCACCTTCATGCGGTCACCTCGCTGGTGGGGTCGGCGGTAAGGCGCAGGTACACGTCCTCGAGCGACGGCTTGCGCACGTCGAGCCCATCGAGCGGCACGCCGCGCTCGACCGCCCAACTCGTGAGCCGGTGCAGGTCACGCGTGGCGTCCTCGGTCTCGAAACGGCAATGGCCGTCGGCCACGGTGAGCGCGAGCGGCACGCCGAGCAGGTCGGCCGGTGCCGCGAACGACACGATGGTCTTGTCGAGGTCGCGGCCGCCGATGTCCTCAGGCGTTCCCTCGGCCACGATGGCCCCCCGGGCGATGACGATGACCCGATCGGCGAGCATCTGCGCTTCGTCCATGTAGTGCGTGGTGAGCAGCACGGTCTTGCCCAGCGCGGTCAGGTTGCTCACGATGTCCCACGACTGGCGGCGGGCACTCGGGTCGAATCCGGTGGTCGGCTCATCGAGGAACAACAGTTCGGGGTCGCCGATGAGCCCAAGTGCGACATCGAGGCGGCGTTGCTGGCCACCCGACAACGTCTTCACCCGGCTGGTGACCTTCTCGTCGAGGCCGACGAGCGCGATGACCTCGTCGACATCGCGTGGCGCCCGGTAGTACTCGCTGTGCATCTGCACCACCTCGCGCACGGTGAGGTAGGCGTCGATGCCGCATGCCTGCAACACGATGCCGATGCGCTGGCGCAGGGCGACGCCACCCTTGGCTGGGTCGACGCCGAGCACCTCGACATGGCCCGACGTGCGTTGGCGGTACCCCTCGAGGATCTCGACGGTGGTGGTCTTGCCCGCACCGTTCGGCCCGAGCAGTGCGAGCACCTCGCCGTGACCGACCTCGAAGCTCACCCCCCGCACGGCTTCGTTGTCGCCATAGGACTTGCGCAGGTCGCGCACAGAGATCGCAGGGGTCATGGGTTCCTTCAGGCCGCGAGCGGACGGCCGAAGGGCAGCGTAGTTTGCCACGTGCGGAGAAATGCTTCCGCCCGGTAGCACGAGGCCAATAGTGGACCATCGGCGTGGCCGGCCACTTCGTCGAGGATGGCGCGCACCGTGGCGGTGGTCTCGGCGAGAAGGGCCGCGTCGTCGCGGCCCGCCGCGCCCCACGCGGCGAGCACCGGGCCGGCGAGCGTGACGAAGTCGGGCAACACTGCGATGCCCGCCCGCTGCAGTGCCGCGAGCGCCTTCGCAGTGACCGGGATCGTTGACGTAGGCACCACCGCCTTGGCCGTCAAGAACGCCGCGCCCTTGTGGTCGATTGCGCCGATCTTGGAACCCGCGAAGAGCACGTCGCACTCGACGCCGAGCACCTTGAACGCCGGGTCGGCCCCCTCGCCCACGAGGGCTGCGCTCGCGGCGAGATCCTCGGCGGAGAAGCCGTCGAGGTTGCGCAGCGAACCTTTGGCCGTAGCGACGCCGACTACCCGGGCGCCCTGCGCGAGCAGTTGCGCCACGAGCGCCTTGCTCGGGGCGCCGAATCCTTCGATGGCGACGAGCGCACCGTCGAGCCCGCCGAGTGAGTGCGCGGCCGCGGCGACCGCGCCCGCAGCCACGAGGGAATCGTGCTGCGCACCGGTGAGCGCGACCCGCGGGTCGTTGGTGCGGAGGCCCGCGAGGTCGGCGGCAGTGACGCCTTTGCCCGGACCGATCAGCAGGGTCGTGGCCTGCGGGGCAAGCTCGGTCGCGAACGCGGCGATGGCATCGTCCTTGGCGTCGTCGGGCGCGTTGATGCCAGCCGACGCGCCGCCCCGTTGCATGCCGAGGGCCGCGTACGTATAGGTGAGCGAGCGCGCGAGGTCTTCGGCGCCACTCGGGAGGATCTTCGGACCTTGGCGGACGATGCCGGTAGAAACCGGTGCGTCGTCGAGATCGACGATGACGAATGCGTCGACGGTGGAGAGCGTGATGGTGCGCACCGGTCGAGGCTACCCCTCGGCGATGAGACGTTCTAACAACAGCTCGGGTTGGTCGGCCTGCACCCGATCGAGCCAGTAGGGGCTCTCGAACAACGCGAGCAGCGTGCCGTCGCTCTTCGCCAGCACGTCGACCCCGCGCATGGCCCGCAACACGGGGGCGCTGGCCGCATCGGTGCGGCGCGCCAGCTTGTAGGTGGTGTGCCGCAACTCGGTCGGAGCGCCGAACTCGTGCTCGAGACGCCACTGCGCGACGTCGAACTGCATAGGTCCCACGGCGGCGAGCACGGGCGCCTGATCGCCGAGGTCGGCGTCGCGCAGCACCTGCACCACGCCCTCCTCGTCGAGCTGGTTGATTGCCTTGCGGAACTGCTTGAACCGGCCGGTGTCGCGGACGCGCGCCACCGCGAAGTATTCGGGCGCGAAGCTCGGCAGCTTGGGAAACTCGACCGGATCCTCGAAGTACAGCGTGTCGCCGACGCACACGTCGGTTGCGTTGACCAGCCCGACCACATCGCCGGGGAACGCTTCTTCGACGGTCGCCCGCTCCTGGCCGAACACGGTGTGCGCGTACTTGGTCGCGAAGGGCTTGCCGGTGCGACCGTGGGTGAGCACCATGCCTCGCTCGAACATGCCCGAGCACACGCGGATGAACGCGATGCGGTCGCGGTGAGCGGGGTTCATGTTGGCCTGCACCTTGAACACGAAGCCCGACATCGCCGCATCGAGCGGGCGTTCCGTGCCTTCGACATCGATCCGCGGTGGCGGTGACGGCACATAGTCGATGACGGCGTCGAGCAACAGCCGAACACCGAAGTTGGTGAGCGCCGAGCCGAAGAACACCGGCGTCTGAGAACCGGAGAGGAATTCGTCGCGATCGAACTCGGGCATCACGCCGTTGACGAAGTCGAGTTCGGCGTGGGCATCGTCCCAAACCGCGCCCTCTTCGACAGCTGCGCGGTCTGCCGGGACGAGTTCCTCGGCGGCGACCGTTGCGCCGCGCGCCGTACGGGTGAAGCGGATGTAGTCGCCGTTGCGGCGATCGATCACGCCCCGGAAGTCGCCGGCGATGCCGACGGGCCAGCACACCGGCGCGCAGACAAGGCCGATCTGCTTCTCGATCTCGTCGAGCAGTTCGAGGTGCTCGCGGCCCGGGCGGTCCCACTTGTTGATGAAGCTGAGCAATGGCAGGTTGCGGGCGCGACACACCTCGAACAGCTTGAGGGTCTGCGGCTCGATGCCTTTGGCCGCGTCGAGCACCATGACGGCGGCGTCGGCCGCCGCGAGCACCCGGTAGGTGTCCTCGGAGAAGTCGCGGTGGCCCGGGGTGTCGAGCAGGTTCACCACGTGGTCGCGGTAGGGGAACTGCAGCACGGTCGAGGTGATCGAGATGCCGCGTTGCTGTTCGAGGGCCATCCAGTCGGAGGTGGCCGAGCGGCGGCCTTCGCGCGCCTTGACCGCACCGGCCTCGGCGCTCAGAGCGCCGCCGTACAGGAGGAACTTCTCAGTGAGCGTGGTCTTGCCGGCGTCAGGGTGCGAGATGATCGCGAACGTGCGGCGACGAGCCGCCTCTCCAATGGGTGAAGGCACCCTGCAAGCAAACCGCGGAACGCGGAGGTCTACAACGTCCGGCGTGCGGAGTGATCGAGAGCCGGGGTCACGGCTCGCCCTCGTCGGAACGGTCGTCGTCGGCTTCGTCGACCGCAGCGGCGGAATCGGTGGCCGGTTCGTCGGGCAGGTTCTCGAGGTCGGCGACGATGCGGTCGACCTGGACGCGTGCCGCGTTGATGCGTGACCGACAGAACCGGATCAGCTCACTGGCGCGCTCGACCTTGGTGGCCAACAGGTCGATGTCGAGCGCGTCGTCCTCGAGGTCGGCGAGCAGGTCTTCGAGCTCGCTCATGGCGGCTGCGTAGCCAAGAGGGGCGACCGAGGGTTCGATGCCGGAAGAGGAGGGTTCAGCCATGGTCTTCAGCCTCGCGGGTGTGGCCCGGTTCGGTGACGATGCTGCGCACGGTGCCGTCGCCGACGCGGGTGAGGAGGATGTCGTCGAGCGAGACCTCGCGCACCGAGCGCAGGAGCGTGCCGTCGACACGATGGGTGATCGACCAACCGCGGGCCAGCAACCGTGCCGGGTCGAGGGCTCGCAGGCGCGCCTCGGTGAGGTCGAGCTGACGGTCGAGGGTGGTGATCTGGCGCGGCACCCGGGTGCGAACGACATGCGCCGAACGATCGAGACGTGCCGTGCCTTGGGCGAGGTGCTCGCGCGCCGTCCGGGTCGACCGGTCACGGCGGCGGTCGAGCCGCTGCTCGGCGCGGGCCGCCGTGTGGGTGGCCTCGCGGGCGAGGCGGGTCGCAAGGTTGCCAGCATCGGTGTCGGCGGCGCGGAGCGAGGATCGTGCCGCGCGCGCCGACGCCCGCGCCCGTATGCGGACGAGGTCGTGCTGGTCACGCACGACGAGTTGCGCGACCCGAGCAATCTCGGACCACAGCTCCTCGGTGGTGTCGCGGTAGGAGCGCACTCGCGACACGAGCGCGGCGGCGCACGCGGTGGGTGTCTTGTAGGCGGTGTGCGCGACGTCGTCGGCGATGCTGCGGTCGACCTCGTGACCGACACCGGTGAGCACCGGAAGATCGAGCGCGGCGATGGTGCGGGCCAGCTGTTCGTCGTCGAAGGTCGCGAGATCGGCACGCGAGCCGCCGCCGCGCACGAGTGCGATGACGTCGACGTCGGTGCGCGCGAGCTGCCGCAGGGCGCGTATCACCTGTTCGACGGCGCCTACACCCTGCACTTTGGCGTCGACAAACGTGAGTTGGAAGGCGAGGCCGCTCACGTCGAGCTCGTGCACGAAGTCGTGATAGGCCGCGCTTCCCGCACTGGTGACGAGGCCCACCCGTAGTGGAACCAACGGCAACGGAACCCGCGCGTTGCGATCGAGCAACCCGGCCTCGCCGAGCGAGCGCAAGACGCGCTCGCGATCGACAGCCAACTGGCCGAGCGTGTACATCGGGTCGATCCCGGTCATGCGCACCTGGAGCCGGCCGTTGCGTTCGTTGAAGGCCACCGCGCCCCGGATGCGGACCCGCGCGCCACTGTCGATGCGGGCGATGCCCGCCCGCTTCAACGTTCGGTTCACGACTTCCTTGTTCATCTTGAACAAGGCCACGGCCAACTGCGCGGTGGCCGGCTGGCCGATGTCGTCGCGGGGCTCGACGAGATCGAAGTAGACGTGCCCGCGCGACCGGTTGAGGCCGCTGATCTCACCGGTGATCCAAACGTCGTCGGCAAAGGCGTCCTCAAGCGCGTAGCTGATGGCCCGGGTGAGCTCGGCGACGGAGTACGTCTCGGCGGTCATGCGCCGTTGGTGGTGGCGATGGTCGTGTTCTCGGCGGCGGTGCTATCGGCGACCGCGGGGCGTATGAGGGTCTCGTACAGGTCGGCGTACAGCCCACCGGCGCGACGCAGTTCGGCATGGCGGCCCCGCTCGAGGACCCGGCCCCGTTCCATCACGATGATCTGGTCGGCGTCGACGATGGTCGACAGGCGGTGGGCGATCACGATGGCCGTACGCCCCGAGAGCGCAGAGGCGAGGGCCTGCTGCACCAGTGATTCGTTCTCGGTGTCGAGATGGCTCGTGGCTTCGTCGAGCACCACGACCGCCGGGTCCTTGACGAGCATGCGCGCGATCGCGAGCCGCTGCTTCTCGCCGCCCGAGAGGCGATAGCCGCGCTCGCCGACGACGGTCTCGAACCCGTCGGGCAATGCCTGGATGACGTCGAGGATCTGCGCGGAGCGACACGCTTCGATGATCTCGTCGACCGTTGCCTCGGGTCGCGCGTAGCGGAGGTTGGCCCCCACGGTGTCGTGGAAGAGGTGCGGGTCCTGGGCGACCACGCCGATGGCGGCGCGCAGTGATTCTTGGGTGACTTCGCGCACGTCGTGGCCGTCGATGCGGATGGCGCCATTCGTGACGTCGTAAAGCCGCGGCAGCAAGGACGACAACGTCGTCTTGCCCGAGCCGGATGGGCCCACCAGCGCGATGAGCTGGCCGGGTCGGATGTCGATGTTGATGTCGTGCAGGACGTCTTCGTTCTCGGCTTCGCTGCCGCGTGGCAGCCCCATCTCGAGCGACGCGATCGTGCCCGCGTCGACGCCCGGATACCGGAAACTCACGTGGTCGAACTCGATGTGACCTTTGGGACGGGGCAGCTCGATCGCGTCGGGGCGATCCTCGACCCGGTTCGGTGCGTCGAGCACTTCGAACACCCGGTCGAAGCTGACCAGTGCGCTCATGACGTCGACACGGGCGCTCGACAAGCTGGTGAGCGGTGTGTAGATGCGCACCACCAACAACGACAGCGCGGCGAGCGTACCGACGGAGATGGTGTCGTCGATGACCAGGCGACCGCCCACCCAGTAGACGACGGCCGTGCCGACCGCGCCCACGAGCGACAGGGCGATGAGGAACGCCCGGCTGTACATAGCGCTCTTGACCCCGATGGCCCGCACCTTGTCGGCGCGCGACGCGAACTCGTCGCGCTCGCGGTTGTGGCGGCCGAACAACTTGACCACGAGGGCGCCCGACACGTTGAACCGTTCGGTCATCTGCGTGTTCATGGCCGAGTTGAGATCCATGCCCTGACGGGTGATGGCCGAGAGGTTGCGACCGACGCGCCGCGCCGGCAGCACGAACAGTGGCAGCAGCGCGACCGCCACGAACGTGAGACGCCATTCGAGTGTGATCATGGCCACGAGCACCGTGGCGAGCGTGACCACGTTCGACACGACGGTGCCGAGCGTGCCGGTGACCGCCCGTTGTGCACCGATCACATCGTTGTTCATGCGGCTCACCAGCGCGCCGGTCTGGGTTCGGGTGAAGAACGAGATCGGCATGCGCTGCACGTGATCGAACAGCGACACCCGCAGGTCGAAGATCAGACCTTCACCGATGCGCGACGACCAGAACCGTTCGAACATCGACAACAGCGCTTCGGCGAAGGCCGCGATGATGATGATCAGGGCCAGCCGGTTCAGTTGCGCGTTGTCGCGTCCGGGGATGGCATTGTCGATGATGCGCTTGAACAGCAGCACTGGCACGAGCTGCAACAGGGCCTGCGCGACGATGACCGCGACGAAGCCGATCACCATGAGGCGGTACGGCTTGGTGTAGGCGAGGACGCGGCGGCCGGTGCCCTTCCTGACCTTGGCGTTCGACATGGCGGGGTCGCGTCCCATGCTGTGGACCACCATCATGGGTGACGTTCTCACGAGACCTCCAGGGTGCGGCGGAGCGGCGACAAGGCGGGCACGCGAGCGGGAGGCGGGCGGGCATCACCCCGGCCAGCAACGCCGAAGCGACGCAGCACCGAGATACGTAGCCGAAAAAGAACAGAGGAAAAGCGTGGAGGAAGATAAGGGATTCGAACCCTTGGTGACCCGGAGGCCACAGCGGCTTTCGAGGCCGCCCCATTCGTCCGCTCTGGCAACCTTCCGCCCCAGACTTTAGCGACCTCGACCCGCGGCCCCAACCCGGATGCGGTGTCGCCGACCAGGTGCGCTCACCGCCGAGCAGCGAAGAACGAGCGCAGCAGCTCGCCGCCCTCGTCGGCGCGCACCCCGGGGCGGACGCCGAACTCGTGGTTGAGTCGCGCATCGGTGCCCACGTTGTAGAGCGACCCGAGCGCGCCGGCCTTGAGGTCGAGCGCCCCGAACACGACCGTGGCGACGCGCGCCAGGTGACACGCACCGGCGCACATCACGCACGGTTCGAGGGTGACCACCAGGGTGCAGTCATCGAGTCGCCACGAACCGCGCAGTGCCGCAGCGTCACGCAGCGCCAGGACCTCGGCGTGCGCCGTGGGGTCGCCCGTGAGCTCGCGCTCGTTGTGCCGAGACGCCAGCAGGACGCCGTGCGAGTCGACGACCACCGCACCGATGGGCACGTCTCCGTGCTCCAGCGCCCGGGCCGCTTCGACGAGGGCCAGCCCCATCAACTCGTGATGATCGATCGTGACGGCGGGCTTGGCGTCCATGGCCCCGCAGACTACGACGCGCCGCCCGCGGTGATGCCGGTCGGGCCGGTCGACCCGGTCGGTCCGGACAAAACAGCCGACCGCCCGAACCCGCAGTGCAGGCTCGGGCGGTCGGTGATGCCTCGCGACATCGTCTGAGGAGAGCATGGGATTCGAACCCATGGTGAGTTGCCCCACACACGACTTCCAATCGTGCGCCTTCGTCCGCTCGGCCAGCTCTCCGTGACTCCTCGCTGCGGAGGATCCGGCTGCAAAGGGTATCGTGTCAGCACGCCCGTTCTGGGGTGTGACGGTCGGGTCCTGTGCGACTGGTTCCCGTGAACCGGGTCAGGGCCGGAAGGCAGCAGCTCTCAGCGGATTCCCCGGTGTGCCGCAGATCGCCTGGCCGTCACGCCCGAGAACGGGCGTCGATGTTCCCGGGTCCGCCCGAGAACGGGCGTCGGTAGTCCCGGTCGGTAGGATCCAGCCGTGGAGTACCAGTCGCTGTACCGGCGCTACCGACCCGGCAGGTTCGACGCCGTACGCGGCCAGCAGCACGTCGTGCGCGCCCTTCGCAACGCGGTCCGCGAGAACCGGGTCGCTCACCTGTACCTGCTCTCGGGCCCCCGTGGCACGGGCAAGACCACCCTGGCCCGCATACTCGCCAAGGTCCTCAACTGCGAGAACCCGGTCGACGGCGAGCCGTGCGGTTTGTGCGCCTCGTGCAAATCGGTCGAGAAAGGCACCTCGTTCGATCTCCACGAGCTTGACGCCGCGTCGAACAACCGGGTCGACGACATGCGCGACCTGCTCTCCAAGGTCGCGCTCGGCACCCCGGGCCGGACCAAGGTGTACCTCCTCGACGAGGTCCACATGCTGTCGTCGGGCGCGGAGAACGCGCTCCTCAAAACTCTCGAAGAGCCGCCCGACCACGTGATCTTCGTGCTCGCCACCACCGAGCCGCACAAGGTCGTGCCCACGATCCGGAGCCGGGCCCAGCACCTCGAGCTCACGCTGCTGCCGGCGGACGAGATGGCCGAGCACGTGCGCTGGGTCATCGAAGACGCGTCGCTCGACGTCGGGGCCGACATCGTCAGCCACGTCGTCCGCGTCGGCGGTGGCTCGGTGCGCGACACACTGTCTGCCCTCGATCAAGTGGTCGCCGCGGGTGGGATCTCCCACCACGACACGTCCAGTTCCGAGTTGCTCGAAGCCCTCGCCGAACGCGACGCCGGTCGCGCTGTGGCCGCCATCGCCGAAGCGTTGCGCATCGGCCGCGACCCGCGCGTCATCGGCGAGGCCTTCCTGGGCGTCCTGCGCAACGTGTTGCTCGTGTCGCTCGGCGCCACAAGCACCCAGCTCACCGAGGCCGAGCACGAACAGGCCGATGTGTTCGCACCTCGCCTCAGCGCGGCCACGCTCACGCGGGCACTCGAAGTGGTCGGCACCGCCCTCGTCGACATGCGCCAGGCTCCCGACCCGCGCGTCGATCTCGAGGTGGCGCTCGTCCGGCTCACCAAGCCTGCGGCTGACACCACACTCGCCTCGCTCGCCGAGCGGATCACCCACCTCGAACGTCAACTCGCCGAGGGCGATCGCGCGACCGCGGCACCCACCGCGGTTCGGGCCGCCGCCACGACCGCGCTCCCTGCGACTGCAGTTCCCACGACCGCGCCACCCGCGACGGCCGGTCCTGCGACCGAGCTGACAGCGCCGGCAGCTGACGCCCCCCTTCGCCCGGGCCCGTCGCGCGGCGCGCGTGATTCGCCACCCGGTCGCCCGGGCCGTCCTAGCCCGGCGTCCGAAGCCCGTTCGCAGCTCGAGCGCACCAACCGCCCGCCGGCCCGCAGCGAGGCACCGCCAGCCTCCCCTGCGTCGATCCCTCCTCCGGCGCGCCCCGGTAGCACACCATCCTCGACCGCCGTCCCGACCGCCGTCTCAACTGCCGTACGTCCGCTCGAGCTCGAGGCGATCCGCGGCGACTGGGACGCGGTGCTCGAGGCCATGCCTCGCAAGGTGCGTGTGCGATTCTCGGGAGTCGGCGTGCGCGAGGTCATCGAAGGCACCGTGGTCGTCGCCTTCCCGAACGAGGTGCACCGTTCGCGTTGCGAGGAGTTCCGTCTCGACGTCGAGGTCGCACTCGCAACACGGTTCGGCACGCGAGCCCCCGTGCGCTTCGTCACCGACGAGACGGCAACCTCGCGTGCCGACGGTGGCGAACGAGCCGGTTCGGCTCCTTACGACGCCCCACCCGAGGCCGAGGCCGATGACGTGATCGATCTCGCCGAGCTCACCGACGCACCTCGCGGTGGCGGCATCATCGAACAACTCACCTCTGCGTTCCCGGGCGCGGAGCTGGTCGACGGCGACTGAACGAGGAGACCATGACAGACGAGATGGCGATGCCCGACTTCGGCAGTTTGCTGGGTCAGGCCCAGGCGATGATGGCCGCATCGGCGGAGGCCGCCGACGAGGTGGTCGAAGGGCAATCCGGCGGCGGGGTGGTCAAGGTCCGCGTCAACGGCCGCTTCGAGTTCTCCGCGGTCGAGATCGACCCTGCGACGGTTGATCCCACCGACGTGCCGATGCTCGAGGACCTCGTCCTCGCGGCGCTGCACGATGCCACGGCCCAGATCGGTGCCCGCCAACAGGAAGCGCTCGGCGGCCTCGGCGGCCTCGGCGGCCTCGGCGGGCTTCTCGGTGGCTGAGCTCCGAGCACCCGCACGGCGTCGCGTCGCTCGACGAGGCTGAGCCGTGGCTTCGCTTTATGCCGGCCCGGTTCAGGACGTCATCGACGAGTTCGGGCGCCTTCCGGGGATCGGTCCGAAATCTGCGCAGCGCATTGCGTTCTACCTGCTGCGCGTGTCGACGCAGGAGGCGGTGCGCCTGTCCCGGGCCATCACGGAGCTGAAGGAACGCATCTCGTTCTGTCACACCTGCTTCAACATCGCCGAGGGCGACAGCTGTTCACTCTGCCTCGACGATCGACGTGACCGCACCGTCCTGTGCGTTGTCGAGGATCCGCCGGACATCGTCGCGGTCGAGCGCACCGGCGAGTTCCGCGGCCGGTATCACGTGCTCCAGGGGGCGATCAGCCCCATCGAAGGTATCGGCCCCGACCAGCTGCGGGTGCGCGAGCTCGTGGCGCGCCTCGAGCCGGAGGGCGTCGAAGAGGTCATCCTGTGCACCAACCCGAACATCGAGGGCGAGGCGACGGCGATGTACCTCGCTCGGCTGCTGAAGCCGCTCGGGCTGCGCGTCACCCGCATCGCGAGCGGTCTGCCGGTGGGTGGCGACCTCGAGTATGCCGACGAGCTCACCCTCGGGCGGGCCCTCGAAGGCCGCCGACGCATCGACGGCTGATCGACCCCGATCTGGCCTGGCCTCGCCTGCGCCGGCTCGCGGCCATGGTCACCCGCACCATGGCCGCGAGGTCGGCTCAGGGTTGCAGGCCCTTGAGGGCGTTTCCCACGGCATCGTTGACCATGCGGGAGAGTGCGTCGCCCTGGGCGCTGCCAGCCATCGACGACGGGCCTCGCCAGGGTTCGTCCGCGTCGTTGGGGTCGTTGGGGTCGTTGGGGTCGTTGGGGTCGAGGTCGATCACCGCGGCGCCCGCCGCGTCGTTCCACGGCGCAACGCGGTCGATGTCGATGGTCGGATCCTCGGTGGCGAGCTCGAGCTCGGCTGCTTGACGGCCGGCCACCCGACCGATGGCGACCCGGATGTCGGCCGACGCAGCGACCAGTCGGTCGTGCACGTCGCGCTCGGCGCTGAGCAGCTTGTCGAGGCGGCCTTGCGCCTGGGCAATGACGGTGGTGCTGCGTCGCCGGGCCTCGTCCTCGGCCTGGCCGAGTTGGGCCTCGGAGCGAGTTTCGGCGTCGTCGAGCAGCGCCGCGGCCTGGGTCTCGGCTGCGGAGGTGACCTGTTCGGCGCGGGCCTGTGCGTCCGCCAGGACGGACGAGGCCTGCTCCTCCAACTCTTTCTTGGACTGCGTGATGCGTTCGGTCTCGGAAGCCGCGAAGGCTTCGGCCGCGTCGCGGGCGCGCTTGGCGGCCGCTCGGTCGTCCGCGGCCGCGGCGAAATGGTCGGCCGCGTCGCGTTCGGCCTTGGCGCGGGTCTCGATGGCGTAGGCATCGGCCTCGGCGCGGGTTTGCTCGGCGTCGGTCTGGGCGGAGGTCGTGATGGACTCCGCCGAACGGTGGACGCTCTCGAGGACGCTAGCCACCTCGTCACCGAGGCGGGCGAAGGCCGGCGTGGCTTCGGTTTGGCGTTGTGCGTCGGCCACCTCGGCCAAGAACCGCTTGACTTCGTCAGGCGAGTAGCCCTTGCGGGACGTGCCGAACTGGCGCTTCTCGATGTCGTCGGGGGTCAGGGCCATGCTCGCCAACTTTCACGATACGTACGAACGGCCACCACTTTCACACACGGAGGGTGAGATTGGGAATGGGTCGCCCGGCTCCGACACGGATCTGGTCGAGCCGGTTTCGTACACTTCGTGATCGACGCGTCGTCGACGCGCGGCGAGGAAGGCCACAAGTGCTGCTGACCGAGATTGATCACGTTGCCATCGCCGTCCATGACCTCGAAGCGGCGATCGCCTATTACGCCGCGGCCTTTGGAGCCGAGGTTCATCACCGGGAGATCGTCGAACGCGATGGCGTCGAGGAGGCGCTGTTGAAGGTCGCCGATTCGTACGTGCAGCTCACCCGGCCCACCCGTCCCGATTCCCCCATCGCGAAGTACCTCGAGAAGCGGGGCGAGGGCCTGCACCACATTGGCTACCGGGTCGACGACTGTGCCGCAGCCCTGGCATCCGTGGTGGCCGCCGGCGGCAAGGCCATCGACGAATCACCCCGTCCCGGCTCGCGGGGCACGACCGTTGCGTTTGTGCACCCGAAGGGCAGTTTCGGCACGCTGATCGAGCTCGTCCAGGAGTAGCAGGAGGGGCCCGTCGGCCATTCGGGCCGGCTCAGCCCCAGGTCGGGGACCGCTTCTCGGTGAAGGCCCGCAGGCCTTCCTGGGCGTCGGGCAGCATCGCGTTGGCGGTCATGATCTCGTTCATGACCTCGTACGCCGACGGCTCCGAAAGGCCGGCCTGGTGGTAGAAGGCCGACTTCCCGAGGTTCGTCACGAGCGGGCTGAACTCGAGGATCTGGTGGGCGAGGTCGTCGACCGCGGCGTCGAGCTCGTCGCGGGGCACCACCTGGTTCACGAGCCCCCACGCCAGCGCGGTGGGCGCGTCGATCGAGCGAGCGGTGAGCAACATCTGCATGACCCGCTTCTGGCCGATCGCCCGCGAGATCGGCACGAGCGGGGTCGAGCAGAACAGCCCCAACCGCAGGCCGGGGGTGGCGAAGGTGGACTGCTCGGTGGCGACGGCGAGATCGCAACCGGCGACTAGCTGGCACCCGGCGGCAGTGGCCACGCCGTCGACCGCGGCGATCACCGGTTGGGGAAGGCTGCGGAGCAGCTGCATGAGCGAGCTGCAGGCGCCGAACAGGTCGCGGTAATAGGCCTCGTCGCGTCCGACCATCTCGGCGATGTCGTGGCCGGCGCTGAACGCCGGGCCGGTGGCCGAGAGCACGATCACGCCGACGTCGGGGTCGCCGCCGAGCGTCGAGAACTCGACGTAGAGCTCCTCCAATAGCGTTCGACCGAGCGCGTTGCGCCGAGCGGGATTGGCGAGTTGCACACGGGCGATGCGTCCGTCTCGCTCGACGTTGACGTGAGATTGAACCATGGCTGGAGCGTACCGGTGGCTAGGACCCCGACCCGGGGCCATGGCCGCGACGGCGCAAACGTGGGTCGAACGCGTCAATCGCCTGGGCCGTCGGACCCAATGGGCTCAGGGTTGGACGAACGCGACCGAGGGTTCACCGTGGACTCGAACACACAGACAAAGGGCCCGTACCGCGAGGTTCTCGACTGGTTGACCGAACAGGTGGACCGGCTCGACGATCACGCCCGTGAGCTCACCGAGCAGACCGAGCAGCAACTGCTGTCGCCCGACGAGATCGAAACGCGCCGCCGCGGCATCGTCGAGGCGCGTGCCTGGCTGGCGGAGCAGTTGGCCCAGGCCTTGCAGGCTCGAGGGACGGCGCTCGCGGCCTGAGCGCGGCTCGGTGGCCGCTGTGCGAGGCTCGGTGGATGCATGTGCACCTGGTCGACGGCACCTACGAGCTGTTCCGCTACTACTACGCGCTTCCCTCGCACGTCACGGCCGCGGGCATGGAGGTCGCGGCCACGCGAGGAGTGGTGGGTACGTGCCTACAGCTCCTCGAGGAGGGCGCCACCCACGTGGGTGTGGCCACCGACCACATCATCGAATCGTTCCGCAACGACATGCTCGACTCGTACAAGGACGGCAGCGGCGTCGATCCGCTGCTGCGGGCGCAGTTCGATCTCGTCGAAGAAGTGCTCGCCGCGGCCGGCTTCACGGTGTGGCCGATGGTCGAGGTCGAGGCCGACGATGCGCTCGCCGCGGCTGCCGTAGTGGCCCATCGCGACCCGCGCGTCGAACGAGCGGTGATCTGCACACCCGACAAAGACCTCGGGCAATGCGTCACGCCCGATGGCCGAGTGGTGCAACTCGACCGGCGCAAGGCGACCTACTACGACTACGAGGGCGTGCGCGAGAAGTTCGGGGTCGCGCCCGAGTCGATACCCGACTACCTGGGCCTCGTCGGTGACACCGCCGACGGCATCCCGGGCATCCCGGGTTGGGGCGCGAAGAGCACCGCGCAGGTGCTGGCCCGTTATCCGCACTACGAGGACATCCCGCGAGCCGTCGGTCAGTGGGAGGTGTCGGTGCGCGGCTCGGCCAAGCTCGCCGCCGCGCTCTTCGCTCGGTACGAGGACGCGCTGCTGTACCGCCGGCTGGCCACGGTCGAGCGGAACGTCGCCGTCGGGTCGGTCGACGAGTGGCGCTGGGCGGGCCCCACCCCCGAGTTCGCCGCGCTGTGCAAGGTCATCGAGGCGCCGAACCTGGTGCGCCGCGCGGCGCGACTCGCGGGCCGGGCATGACGACCGCCGCGACAACACCGACACCGCGGCCGCTCGTTGCGTGAACCGAGCCCGATCCCGGCGCCACCCTCCAGTCCGGCTACGCGTCGAACTCGTACGCGGCCAGTTGGCCGAGCGCTTCCTCAGCGGTGCTCGCTCGTTGCAGCAACCGGCGTCCGGCGGGCTTCACGAACCCGACCTCGACCATGGAGTCGAGCAAGGTGAACAGGGGCGTCCAGAAGCCGTCGTCGTCGAGAAGGGTGATTGGTTTGCGCGGGGTGTGGAGGCGCAGCTGGTTCCACGTCGCGGCCTCGAACAGTTCGTCGAGGGTGCCGTAACCACCGGGCAGCGCGATGAACCCGTCGGCCAGTTCGTACATGGTGGTCTTGCGGTCGTGCATGCCGTCGACTACTCGGAGCTCGGTGAGGTTCTCGTGCGGGACCTCGCGACTGAACAACCCGCCGGGGATGACCCCGATGACCTCGCCCCCCGCATCGATGACCGCGTCGGCGAGCCGGCCCATCACCCCTATCTGCGCGCCGCCGTAGACCAGCCCGACCTGACGTTCGGCGAACAGGCGCCCCAGCGCATCGGCGAGGTCGTGGATGCCGGGCCGGTTGCCGTCGGCTGAGCCACAGAACACGCACACGCGTCGGATGGTTCGCATGGCGGGGCAACGTACCCGTCTTTGGCGCCTGGTTCGTGCTCAATTAGCCTCTGCAGCTATATGGCGCAGCATTCGATGAAGGAACGTCTCGAAGACCTCGAGCGACGCAAGAACGAGGCCCTGCACGCGGGTCCGGAGCGCTCCGTCCAGCGCCAGCACGAGAAGGGCAAGATGCTCGCCCGCGAGCGCATCGATTACCTGCTCGACCCCGGGTCGTTCCACGAGCTCGACATGCTCGCGCGCCACCGCGCCCTCGACAGCGGCATCGAGGAGCGTCCGTACACCGACGGCGTGGTCACCGGGTGGGGCACCATCGAAGGCCGCAAGGTCTTCTTGTTCTCCCAGGACTTCACCGTGTTCGGCGGGGCGCTCGGCGAGGTCTTCGCCGAAAAGATCCACAAGGTCATGGATCTCGCGCTGTCGGTCGGCGCGCCGATGATTGGCCTCAACGACGGTGCGGGCGCCCGCATACAGGAAGGCGTGGTCAGCCTCGACAGCTACGGCGGCATCTTCTACCGCAACGTGCAGTCGTCGGGCGTGATCCCGCAGATCTCGGTGATCCTCGGCCCGTGCGCCGGTGGCGCCGTGTATAGCCCCGCGATGACCGACTTCATTTTCATGGTGCGCGAGTCGTCGCACATGTTCATCACGGGCCCCGACGTCGTCAAGACGGTCACCGGCGAAGAGGTCACCCTCGAGGAGCTCGGCGGCGCCAAGTCGCACGCGTCGAAGTCGGGTGTGGCCACGTTCGTCAGCGAGGACGAGAAGTCCTGCCTCGACGACGTTCGCTACCTCTTGAGCATGTTGCCCGCAAACAACCTCGAAGAACCGCCGCGGGTCATTCCCTCCGACGATCCGAACCGTCGTTGCCCCGAGCTGTACGAGATCCTGCCCGACAGCGCGAACATCCCCTACGACATGAAGGACGTCATCGGCGCCGTTGTCGACGACGGTGACTTCTTCGAATACTTCCCCAACTGGGCCAAGTCCATCGTGTGCGGCTTCTCCCGCATCGACGGTCGTCCGGTCGGCATCGTCGGCAACCAACCGTTGATCCTCGCTGGCGTCCTCGACATCGAGTCGTCCGAGAAGGCGGCGCGGTTCGTGCGCACCTGCGACGCGTTCAACATCCCGCTGATCACCTTCGTCGACGTGCCCGGGTTCCTCCCGGGTGTCGATCAGGAGTACGGCGGCATCATCCGCCACGGGGCGAAGTTGCTCTACGCCTACTGCGAGGCCACCGTGCCCCGAATTCAGATCATCACCCGCAAGGCCTACGGCGGCGCGTACGTGGTCATGGATTCCAAGTCGGTCGGCTCCGACCTCTCGTTCGCTTGGCCTACCGCCGAGCTCGCGGTCATGGGCCCCCAGGGTGCGGTCGAGATTGTCTACCGCCGCGAGCTGCAGGCCGCAGCCGATCCGGTCAAGCGTCGGGCCGAGCTCGTCGCTGAGTACACGGAGCGCTACGCGAACCCCTACATCGCGGCCGAGCGCGGCTACATCGACGACGTCATCGACCCCGCCGATACCCGCATCAAACTGGTGGCCGGTCTCGCACTGCTCGAGTCGAAGCGCGAGGAACTCCCGAAGCGCAAGCATGGAAACGTGCCGCTGTGAGTGACCCGGTCGTGGCGAACCTTTCCGTGTCGCCCGAGCCGTCCGATCTCGAAGCGGCGGCCATCGTCGCCGCCTATGACGCGCTGTGGCCGAAGCCTCACGCGGCCGACATGCGAGGTGCGCGTGTCACGCCGGCATGGCGCTTCAGCGGTCGGTGGTGGGCGTCGCCTTTACCGCTGCGCCGCGGTCGCCCGCGTTCCTAGCGCTCGTCGTCAGTCGACGTTCGCGACCTCGATGCGATCCTGGTTCCAGTCGCGGGCCGAGACCAGTGCGTCCTCGGCTCGCTGCAGCAGCTCCGACGAGCCGAACGCGTGGGCCGGATAGCAGGCGATACCGGCGCGCAAGGTGAGGCCTTGTTGGAGTTCGGTGATCGAGCGGCGGATGCGCTCGACAGTCCAGATCGCCCCGTTCTCGGAGGTGTCTTCGAGCACGAGACCGAAGCGTCCGTCGATGAGCCGGCACGCAGTGTCGGCCTCGCGGAGCGTGGCATTGATCGTCTCGGCGACGAGCATCGGTTGTGCGCTCTGCGGGGCGTTGCTGCGCAGCCCTTCGATCACCTCGAGCAGCACCACCGCGACCGGCCGCAGGTGACGGCGCGCTGCGGCGATGCGGGCATCGACCGCTACACGGAAGTAGTCCTCGCTGAAGAGCCCCGTGGCCTCGTCGATGAGCGAGTCGGAACGCTTGGCCGGCACCACGATCGGGGCACGGTTGGCCGCGTCGCGCTCGGCGGTGGCGAGCTGCTGGCCGAGGCTGCGCACGGCATCTTCGGCAGAGATGCGGGCCTGGACCTGCGCAGCGAGCGCCGTCTCGAGTTCGCCGAGCTGATGGTCGGGCGACGCTGCGCCGCTTTGGGTCGGGATGCGCAGCACGAGTGCGCCGACACCGAGCGCGAGCAGGCCGGCGACTAGGCCGAACACGGGTGCATCGAGCGCAAGCCCGAGAACGCCGAGCACCGCTGCGACTGCGCCGATCTCGATCGGCAGAAGCGTCCGTTTGTAATTCATTGGTTCTCCATCGGCGTGCTCGATTCCGAAATGAAGGGGCGTTCGGCCCATTGGGGGTGACGCCCAACGAGGTGTGGAATCGTGCCACGTCGTAGCCGTTCACTGCGTGCATCGGCGCACCGGCGCGCGACGTGACCTGCTTTAGGACGAACGGGCGCCGTGCGGCACAGTTTCGGGCCACGCCGAAGCGGACGTCACCGCCGCCGAAAGCCGAGCGAGGTACGTCGGGCGCAACATCTCGTGCACACCGAGCGACTCAAGGTGGGGCGTCTGCCACTGCACGTCGAGCAATGTGTGCCCGGCGTTCGGGCCGGCGCGGAGGATCTCGACCAAGGCCATCAGCGCGACCTTCGATGCATCGCGCTGACGATGGAACATCGACTCACCGGCGAAGAACGCGCCGATGGCTACGCCGTAGAGCCCGCCGGCCAGCACGCCCGATTCGCGATCCCAGGCCTCGACGCTGTGGGCCCAGCCGAGCGCGTGTAGATGCTGGTACGCCGTGAGGACGCGCTTGTCGATCCAGCCGTGCGGCCGCCCTGGGTCGGCGCAGGCGACCGTCACCTCGTCGAAGACGGTGTCGACGCGGATCTCGAACCGCTTCGCCGATTGGCGCAGCGAGCGTGGCACGCGCAAGGCGTCGAGCTCGAGCACGGCCCGCGGCTCGGGCGACCACCAACCAATGGGCCCGCGCCGGCGCACCGGCATCGGGAAGAGGCCTCGGCGGTACGCCTCGAGCACGGTGCCCGGTTCGAGGTCGGCGCCGACGGCCACGAGGTCGTTCTCGTCGGCGGTGGACACGGGCGGGAACATCCACGGCGTCGTGGGTGGTTCGACCGGCACCCGCGCAGAGTACCAACCGTGCCGCTCACGAACCTTGCCGGTACGGTGAAACACGCGGCCGTCGGAAATGATCGCGCCGACGAACGAACGACGAAGGAGCACGATGGCCGGGCCGTTGGCATTGGTTGGGGGTAGCGAATGGCGCGACGGCTGCACCTTCGACGTCGAGCTGTTGGCGGCGTCGGGGGGTACCACGGTCACGGTGCTGGCCACCGCAGCGGCCTACGAAGGCCCGGCGAAGGCCGTCGAACGGGCCACCCGATGGTTCGCGGGCATCGGTGCGCAGGTGCGCGAGGTCCCCGTGTACAACCGGGCCGCGGCCCTCGACCCGGCACTCGCCGCGGCCACCCGCAGCGCGACGTTTCTCTACCTGGCCGACGGTTCCTCCCAACACCTCCGATCCGTGCTGCTGGGCACGCCCGTGTGGGAGGCCATCGTCGACGCTTGGCGCGCCGGCGCGGTGCTCGCTGCGTCGGCCCAGTCCGCCACCGCGCTGTGCGATCACATGGTCGACAACCTGGGCGGTGCGTTCACCGTCGGCCTCGGGTTACTCCAAGGGCTCACCGTCATTCCGCACTACGACCAGTGGTCACCGGACAAGCGACATCGCACGGTCAAACTCGCCCGACCCGCCTTGGTCGTCGCCGGCGTCGACGAGCGCACGGCGCTCGTGCGCGACCCTGCCGGAATCTGGAGCGTCAGCGGTGCGGCATCGGCAGTGTTCTTCCGGGGCGGCGCAACCGTCGGCGTCGACGCCCTCGCCGGGTTCTAGCGACGCCGGTGCCCTGATCCGAGCCGGCTTTTCCTGTCGGATCAGCCACAGTTGCGCGACCGTAGGTCGCACCTTCCAGCTCGTTGACAAACCAGAGGTTTGGTAACGAAACGTCAGCTCTCGGTGATGGTCACCGAGGTCAGACCGACCGGTTCCTTCGGCGGCACGCCGTTGTTCGCGCTGCTGCCGGCCGCGTCGAGGGCGGCGATTATGGCCTCCTGGCCGGACTTGGCCTGGCCGAACAAGGTGTAGCTCGGCGGCAGGGCCACGCCTTGGGCGCCGGTGATGATGAAGAACTGGCTGCCGTTGGTGTTCGCACCGGAGTTGGCCATGGCCAGCGAGCCGACCTTGTACGAGTTCGCCGCCGGGAGCTCGTCGCCGAACTTGTAGCCCGGGCCTCCGGAGCCGGTGCCCAGGGGATCGCCGCACTGGGCCACAAAGCCCGGGATGATCCGGTGGCACGGCACCGCATCGAAGAACTTCGAGCGGGCCAAGGACACGAAGTTGTTCACCGTGATCGGCGCGGCCTTGGCGTCGAGATCGACCACGAGGTCGCCCTTGTTGGTCTTGATCGTGGCCGTATAGCTCTTGGCCGGATCGATGCATTTTTGGAACGAGTCGCTGAAGGCGGTCTTGCGTTCGCCCGAGCGGTCGGTGGGCGGACACGCCGTGGTGCCGTACGCCGTGACGAAGGTCGTGGTGGTGGGCACCACGCCCGAGGCCCCGGTGGCCCCGCTGGTCGACAAGGCCGTGGTCTTGTCGTCACCCCCGCCGCGCAACACGAAGAACAAAGCCACGGCGACGATGAGGCCGGCCATGATCGCGTAGGTGCGTAGCTGCTGGCGCGACCGCTTCTTGCGGGCGGTTGCGACTGCTTCTTCGCGACGGCTTTGACGCCCGGTTTTTTGACGTTCACGTTTGGCGGTTCCCACGAGGGAGGAACGCTACCAACGCCACCGCAATTGAGTGTGCTCGGGGGGCCGGACAGTCGGTAGCGTGGTCCCCCGTGGCTTTGCTCGTCCAGAAATTCGGTGGCACATCGGTCGGCGACCCCGACCGCATTCGTGGGGTCGCCGACCACGTCGCGCGCTGTCGGCGCCGCGGCGATCAGGTCGTGTTGGTCATCAGCGCGATGGGCAAAGAGACCGACGAACTGCTGCGGCTCGCGGTCGACGTGTCGAAGACCCGCCCGGGTCGCGAGATGGACATGTTGATCACCGGCGGCGAGCGCAAGGCCTGTGCCCTGGTGGCCATGGCTCTCAACGACCTCGGGGTGCCGGCCGCGTCGTTCACCGGGAGCCAGGCCGGCTTCATCACCGATGCCACCCACATGAACGCCAAGATCCTCGAGGTCAAGCCCGACCGCATCCGCGAGGCGGTCGACCAAGGCATCGTGCCGGTGGTCGGCGGCGCGCAGGGCGTATCGATCGACCGCGACATCACGTTCCTCGGTCGAGGCGGTTCCGACACCACGGCCGTCGCGCTGGCCCACGCCCTCGGCGCCGACGCGTGCGAGCTGTACACCGATGTCTCGGGGGTGTTCACGACCGACCCACGCGTGGTGAGCGAAGCACGAAAGATGCTTACGGTCTCGTTCGACGAACTGCTCGAGATGACCGCCACCGGCTGTCCGAAGCCCGCGATGCGCTCGGTCGAGCTGGCCCGCAACTACGACGTCAAACTGCACGTGCGCTCCGCGTTCACCTGGGAACCAGGCACGTGGGTCACCAAGGAGGACCCGGCCATGGAACATGCCATCGTCTCGGCGGTCACCCACGACATGGGCGACGCCAAGCTCACGGTCAGCGGGGTTCCCGACCGCCCGGGCATCGCGGCGCGCATTTTCCGCCGCCTCGCCGATCACGACATCAACGTCGACATGATCGTGCAGAACGTGTCGGCGGCCGGCGTCACCGACATCTCGTTCACCTTGCCGGCCGATCAGTTGGCCACCGGCATCGCGGTGGTCGACGAGCTCCGCGGCGAGATCGGCGCAACCGGGGTTACGTCCGATTCCAACATCGCCCGCGTGAGCATCGTCGGAGCCGGGATGAAATCGAACCCGGGGGTCGCGGCCACGATGTTCGAGACGCTGTCGGCGGCGGGAATCAACATCGAGATGATCCAGACGTCGGCTATTCGGTTGACGTGTGTGGTGCGCCAGGACCAGGCCGAGCGAGCGGTGCAGGTGCTGCATGCGGCGTTCGAGCTGCACAAAGGCTGAACGCAAAGGCCTGGTCGGGGCCGGCGGCCAGTGCGTGGGCCAGGAGCGCTGCGACGCAGGCGAAATCCGGTCCTGACCGTCAGGTCGGACCGGTAACCTCAGAGCCCATGAGAATCGGAGTCTTCGGTGCCACCGGACAGGTCGGTGCCGTCATGCGCACGTTGCTCGTCGAACGCGACTTCCCGGTCGACGAGATCCGCTATTTCGCGTCCAGCCGGTCGGCGGGCACCACGCTCGACTGGAAGGGCACCGACATCGTCGTCGAGGATTCCGAGACCGCCGACTTCTCGGGCATCGACATCGCGCTGTTCAGTGCGGGCAAGGCCACTGCGCTGGCACTCGCCCCACGCGTCGCCGCCGCCGGCGCCATCGTGGTCGACAACAGCTCCGCTTGGCGTATGGATCCTGACGTACCGCTCGTCGTGCCCGAGGTCAACGCGCACGCACTCGATTCCATCCCCAAGGGCATCGTCGCCAACCCCAACTGCACGACGATGGTCTTCATGCCGGTCATGAAGCCGCTCGACGTCGAGGCCGGCCTCCGCACCCTCGTCGTGAGCACGTACCAGGCCGTATCGGGCGGGGGCCTCGCCGGTGTGGCCGAGCTCGACGAGCAGATCCAAAAGACCGCATCGGGCGCGGCCTCGCTCACCTTCGATGGTCGCTCGGTGGCGTTCCCGCCGGCCAAGAAGTTCCCCAAGACCATCGCGTTCAACGTGGTGCCGCTCGCCGGTTCGCTCGTGGACGACTCCTCCGAGGAGACCGACGAGGAGCAGAAGCTCCGCGACGAGAGCCGCAAGATCCTCGAGCTGCCCAACCTGCTCGTCTCGGGTACCTGCGTGCGCGTGCCGGTGTTCACCGGTCACTCGCTGGCCATCAACGCGTCCTTCGCCCGTCCGATCAGCCCTGACCGCGCCCGCGAGCTGTTATCCACGGCGCCGGGTGTCGTGCTCGACGACATCCCCACGCCCATCGACTCGGCCGGTATCGATCCGTCGCTCGTGGGCCGAATCCGTCGCGATTCCACCGTCGAGAACGGCCTCGCCCTGTTTGTCTCAGGCGACAACCTTCGCAAGGGTGCGGCCCTCAACGCCATCCAGATCGCCGAGGCGCTCATCGCACGCGGCATCCGCTGAGCTCTACAACGGCGGGTTGTCGCGGTAGCGGGCCATGGCGTCGTCGAGCGTGAGATCGAGCTGGTTGGCGAGTGACGCGAGCCAGGCGAGCACATCGCCCAGTTCGTGCAACTGCTGTTCGCGGGTGCCTTTGCGCACGGCTTGCGCGAGCTCGCCGAGCTCTTCGCACAGCCACGCGACGGTCGCCGGGATACCCCGCTCGCGGTCGCTCGCGCCGTAGAGGGTGTCCATCAGTTCCTGAACGTCGCGCAGTTCCACGGCGCGCACGCTACCGGTTCGACCAGATGGCTCAAGCGGTTTCGGCGACCTGCGGCGGTTCTGGCGCCAAGGCCCAACCCAGCACACGGAGCAGTGCGGTAGTGGCGGGCCGCACTACCAGCGTGTCGGCACCCGGTGCGACGGGCAACCACAGCATGCGGCGGGCCCAACCCGGCAGCAGGCTGACGGCGGCTGTCGAGATGACGCCGTATGCCGGGCGCGTTGCGAGCGGTAAAGGCGGGAGCAGCAAGAACTTCACCGCGTCGCGCGCTTGGCCGCCGACGCTGAGCTCGGGCCGGTACGACTGGACGGTTTCGTGCATCTCGGCGCGAGTACGCGGGGGCGACTTGACCCCGATGCGTTTGGCGACGACCGCCATCTCGGCCACGTACTGGTCGGCGTCGGCATCGCTCAGCGGTCGTACTGCATAACGCTGGTACGCGGCGAGGAAGCTGTCGACCTCGGTGACGTGCACCCACCCGAGCAACCGTGGGTCGCGTGCGTCGTATGGGCGACCGTCGGGGGCGATGCCGGTGACCCGAGTGTGGATCTTGCGCACACGGGCGATCATTGCCTTGGCTTCGGCGGTGGTGCCGTAGGTCGTGATACCGACGTAGCCAGCGGTGCGTTGCAAACGACCCAGTGGATCGTGGCGATAGTCGGAGTGATCCGCAACGCCCGCCATGGCGAGCGGGTGCAGGGTCTGCAGGAGTAGCGCACGAAGGCCGCCGACGAACATGGACGTGTCGGCGTGCACGCGCCAAGCGGAGCTTGCGGGACCGAACAAGCCGGGGTCGACACGCTTCGGGTCGTGCACCGGTGGCGTTGCGCTGCCGGTGAGCATGAGGCGCATACGACGCTGCAGTTCGCGGCGGACGTGATCGACCGAGTCGGCCGGTTGGACCATGCCCGCTACGTTACGTGCGAGGAACGGGGTCGCGGCCGTCGCGCGGAAGGCGGGACCAATGGATCATGCGACACAGGTTGAGGTGATCGAGCGCTGGCTCCAGATGCACCGCTCCGGCGCGACCCAGCTGGCCGACGACGTCCTCGAGATCGACACGTCCGTCTACACCTCGGCCGACTGGTTCGCCCGCGAGCAACAGGCGCTGTTTCGCGAGGGTGCGGTGGTGGCGTGCCTCACGGCCGATGTTCGTGAGCCGGGGGACTTCGTCACCCTCGACTCAGGTGGCGTGCCGATCGTGATCGTGCGCGACGATGAGGGGCAACTCGGCGCATTCGTGAACGCGTGCCGGCACCGGGCCACCCAGGTGGTACACGGCTGTGGCCAGGCGAAGAACTTCGCGTGTCCGTTCCACAACTGGACGTATGCCCGCGACGGTCGCCTGCTCGGGCAGCCGCGTTCGCAGGGCGGATTTGCGTCGTTGTCCAAGGACACGCTCGGACTGGTCGCGCTGCCCGTGGCCGAGGCCCATGGCTTGGTGTTCGTGCGTCCCGGTGGCGGAGACACCCCCGACGTCGACGCGATCATCGGCGCGGAGATCTCGCGCGATCTCGATCGGTTCGACCTCGCGGGCTATCACGTGTGGGATCGCATTCAGCGCGAATGGCAGTGCAACTGGAAGCTCATCCTCGACACGTTCACCGAGTCGTATCACGTGTTCGCGTTGCACGGCGCGAGCGTCGGTCCTGACTATCCCGGCCACGTGATGATCTACGACGAGTTCGGACCGCACCTGCGCATCCCGGTTCCTCGCGCCTCGATACTCGAGTTCGACCACCGGCCGCAGGAGGAATGGGATCTGCTCGCGCACGCCACGGTGCAGTACCACCTGGCGCCGAACACCATGGTCAATCACACCATTGACCACTTCATCCTGTGGAGGTTCGAACCGGTCGGTGCCGACCGCACCGTGGCCGAGATGACCATGTACACCCCCGAACCGCGGGCTGCTCACGACGCGAACGGCGAATGGGCCAAGTCGATGGAGGCCTGGTTCGACCTGCACGATGCCATCACCCGCGACGAGGACTATCCCGAATCGGAGCGCATCCAGCGCGTGCTCGGTTCGGGTCGCGTACCGACAACGGTGCTCGGTCGCAACGAGGGCGCGGTGCAGCACTTCCACCGGGCCGTGCGCGCCGCGGTGGGCGGCTGACATGGCCGATGCCGCGACGATCCGCCTCGCGTTCGAGCGCTACTGCGGGCGCCTGACCGCGCACGACGCATCGGGCATCGCCGCGCTCTACGCCGTCGACGCTGTGGTCGAGGATCCTGCGGGTTCCACCCCGGTGGTCGGCCGCGCGGCGATCGAGGCGTTCTACGACGGAGCACTCGGCCGCGTGCGACCCGAGAAGGTGGAACTGACCGGTCCGGTCCGCGTGCTCGCTACCGGCATCGCGGCTGCGGCGACCCTCCGGTCGACGAGCCTGCGCGACGGTGTGCGGGCCCAGGTCGACATCATCGACGTGATGACCTTCGCTCCCGACGGGCTCATCACCTCGATGCAGGCCTACTGGGGCCCCGACAACCTGACCGTCCTCGACGCGTACTGACGCAGCGAGCAGGGCCGCGCCCATGGTCTTCTCCGGCGGCGGCGAAGCAGCGGGCCTGTGCGCCCGAAGGGCCGACGAGGCGCCAGGAGCCTCCGCGGCTCGAACGGCCGGAGCGGAACGGAGAGCGTTGCGAGCCTCCCGGCCGAGCAGGCAAGCGAGATCGCGAGGATCCACACGTCGGGTAGGCGGGATTCGAACCCACGACCTCCTCGTCCCGAACGAGGCGCGCTACCAAGCTGCGCCACTACCCGTGGCCCGGAGATGTTAGCGCGGCCCTTCCGGAACGCGGCCAACCGGATGTTCAGACGAGAGGAGGCGGCGCGTCGGCCGGCAGACCCTCGGTGTACTGGCCGTGTTCGAGCACCGTGGTCACGGCCCGGCGGAGGCGGAACGCGTCGAGCGGCTTGATGAGCCAACCGTCGGCCTCGGCCCGCCGAGCGAGGAAGATATCGGCCTCGCGGTCGAGCAGGATCAAGATCCGCCGCTCGTCGAGGCGACCGGCCCGCTCCTCGAGGCGCAGGTCGAGGCACGCCGCGATGCCGCCCATGTTGCCGATCTGCAGATCGAGCAGCACGACGTCGGGATCGACCTCGGCGACGGCGACCCGCACGTCGGCACCCTTGCGCACCCGGAAGACCTTGTAGGTGCCTCCGAGCGCGGCGTCGATCGCGTCGAGAATCGAGTCGGCATCGGTGGCGACGAGCACGCTTGGCACGGCAGTGGAGCGTAGCGGACGCCCCTCCGCCCGACATCACCGTGCCGTGAAGCGCGTCGGTGCTCCGCCATCACGTTGGAGCGAACAACAGCCCGGCGATGGTGAGCAGCCCGTCGAGATCGTGGATGTCGTGGGGGAGCATCGGCACCTGGACGACCGTGGAGCGGGGCACGGTGGCGACGAAGCCGGCGATCTCCGCGGCTTCGCGTTCGGCGAGTGCCCGGAAGTCGGCGAGTGCCCGTGCCGCGCCCGAGCGGCCCTGGGGCACTGCGGCCGAACCGAACGAGGGTGTGACGCGGTTGACCACCACGGCCCGCACGGCCATGCCGGCGTCGCCGAGGATGCTGGCGAAGCGACTGGCTTCTTCGAGGGTGTCGGGGCGTGGGGACACGACGAGCACGAACGCGGCTTCGTCGGACTGCAGCATCCGGTAGACGTCGGCGGCCCGGAGGCGAAAGCCCTCCTCGATCCCATCGAGAGCCCGGAAGAACGCGATGGTGTCCTCGATGACTGCCGCGCCGACGACGCGTGTGAGTTGTCGGGCCACGGTGTGGGCCCCCGCCGCGGCCGTGCGGGCGAACCCGCGACTCGGCGTGACGAGCAGCTTGTAGAGCCAGTTGTCGAGCAGCCGTGCGAACATGCGCGGCGCGTCGAGGAACGCGAGCGCATCGCGGCTTGGCGGGGTATCGACGACGATGAGGTCATAGGCGCCGGTGTCGGCCAGTTCGTGCAGTTTTTCCATGGCCATGTACTCGTGGGTGCCCGCGAGGTTGCCGGCGATGGTCTGATAGAAGTGGTTCGCGAGGATGCGGTCGCGCTGCCCTTCGTCGAGCGCGCAGCGAGTGACCATGGCGTCGAACGTGGCGCGCGGGTCGAGCATTGCGGCGTGCAACGAGCCACCGTTGCGCCCGGCGCCGTCGACCTCGCGGGCTTCGTTGCCGAGTGATTCGAGACCGAGCGCCTGCGCGAGTCGGCGCGCCGGATCGATCGTGACTACGACGGCACGGCGGCCCTCGCGCGCTGCGGCCAACGCGATTGCTGCAGCGGCGGTGGTCTTGCCCACCCCACCGGTACCCACGCACACCACGATGCGGGCCGGTCCGATCGTGCCGGCGAACGAGTCGCGCCGGTCAGCCATTCTTGGCCACCGCGCGGTCGGCCAGGCGCCCGATGCCTTCGAGGATGGCATCGGCGAGCTCCGCCGACTCGGTCGCCCCGATCGTGGGGGTGAAGAGGAAAGGCAGCGCGACCTGTTCCAGAGGCAGTGCCGCCGCGAGCCGTTGCCGTTCGGCGTTTTGGTGCAACTGACGGTGCCTGCGCAGTTCGGCTGCGGCGGTGAGCGCCGCTCGAACGGCCGCGTCGCCGGTGCGGGGTACGCGTTCGAGACCGGTAAGCGGCTCGTACACGCCGTTCACGACGATCGGTCCGAGCGCCACGCCGACCTCGTCCTCGAGCGCGTATGCGGTCTCGGTCGCTTCGTCGACCGGGGTCTCCTCGGGGATCGTCACGAGCACCACCTGACATCGCATCGGGTCCTGCAACATCGCCATGGCCTCGCGGGCCTGATGATGGATCGGCCCGGCACCCGCCAGGTCGAGCAGCACCGACGGTGCCCGAAGGAATCCGAGTGCATGGCCGCTCGCGGGGGCATCGACGACCACGAGGTCGCGTTGGCGGGCCACCTCGAGCTGTTTGATCTTGCCCAGCACGAGCAGGTCCTTCAGCCCGGGTGTGGCAGTTGCCACCACTTCGAGCGCGCCGCTCTTCTGCAAACGATCCGCGATGCGGGCCAGGCCGTGATCGTGGAGGTATTCGACCAGCGCGCGATCGGCGGTGATCGAACGCCCTCGGACCCGTCCCGCACCTGGGGCGCGCCAGAGATCGCGCTCGTGGTATTCGAGCGGTTCCGCGTCGAACGAGCGGTGGCTCGAGGCTCGGCCGTCGATCTCGACGAGTACCGTGTCGAGGCCGACGATGGCCGCGGCGCGAGCCAAAGCTGCGCTCACCACGGTTTTGCCGACGCCGCCCTTCCCGGCCACGATGACTACCCGGCTTGCAGCGAAGAAGCTCGCAGGATCCACTCGTTGTTACCTCGGAGGCGCCAGGTGCGCAGACTATCCATCGTTGGGCTCGTACTCGTTGCGCTCGGGGTTCTCCTCGGCATGCCGGGCGCGTCGGCCCAGACCTCCGGGGCGACGTCGGGCCCCACCGGCTCCGTTTCCGAGGTGCTCATCGTCAAGGTCACCGGATTGCTCGACCCGAACCTGGCCGAGTTCATCGAGTCGCAGATAGCGGCCGCCGAAGAGGCCGGCGCGATCGTGGTGTTGCAGGTGAAGAGCGGCAAGTCGGTCCTGTCCGACGCTCAGTTCGGAAAGCTCACGTCGGCGGTCCGTGACGCGAAGGTGCCGGTGTACGCCTGGGTCGGCCCTTCCGGGGCCAAGGTGCGCGGTCGGGTCGCGCAGCTCGTGTCGCTCACCGATCTCGTCGGCATTTCTGCCGGCTCTCGGCTCGGCGACCTGGGCGAGCTTGCGGTTGACGGTGGCGATTTCGGTGGGAGCATCCCCAAGCTCATCGATGAAACCGTCGGCGCCGACGAAGCAGTGACCCTCGGGATAGCCAAGGACGCTCCCGTGATAGGCAACTTCATCATTGACCTTCCGGGCGTCGAGACCCGCACGGTCGATACCGACGAGGGTCCCCGTCGCGAGCCCGTCACGCCGATCTTGTTCAGCGAGCTCACGATCGGCCGCAAGATGATGCACACCGTGTCGAGTCCGCCGGTGGCGTACCTGTTCTTCGTCGTCGGCCTGGGGCTGCTCATCTTCGAGCTGTTCACCGCCGGTGTCGGCATCGCTGGCGTTCTCGGAGCGTTGTGCCTGATCCTCGGCAGCTACGGCATGGCGGTGCTTCCCACCCGCCCTTGGGCGGTCGCGCTGCTCGTGCTCTCGGCAGTCGGCTACGCGGTCGACGTGCAAACCGGCATCCCGCGCTTTTGGACCGGCGTCGGGCTCGCCGCGAGCATTCTCGGCACGCTCTACCTCTACGACGGCATCGCGGTGCCGTGGCTCACCCTCCTGGTGGGTGTCGGCGGGTTGGCCGCAGGCATGATCACCGGTATGCCGGCGATCGTCCGCACCCGCTTCTCGACGCCCACCATCGGTCGCGACTGGATGATCGGCGAGCTCGGCGTCGCAGAGTCCGCGATCGACCCCGAAGGTCTGGTGCGGGTGCGCGACGCGCTGTGGCGAGCCCGGACGAATCGGGCGACCCCGATTGCGGCCGGTGGCCAGATCCGCGTGGTGGAGATCGTGGGGCTGCTGCTCGAGATCGAGCCCGACGAAGGCGCAGCGCGTGACTATCGCGAGCATCGGAGTGCGTCACCGGCCCGATAGCGTGAAAAACGGGGATGGGGACTTTAGCGCGTGGGGCAGGCCGACTGGCGGATGGGGTTTGTCAGACGCTGACCTGCAGGGCTAAGTTCCGATCGAACTGGGGGAAATCGTTTTGACGGCACAACTATCTGACCACCAATGGCAGGTACGAGCCGCTTGTCGGGGACCACAAGCGGTCATGTTCTTCCCGCCTGCACAGTTCGAGCGCAAGGACGAGAAGCTCGAACGGGAACAGCGGGCCAAGGGCATTTGCGTATCGTGTTCGGTACGCAAGGACTGCCTTGACTACGCGCTTCGCATACGCGAACCGCACGGCATTTGGGGCGGCCTCAGCGAGGTCGAACGGCGAGCGTTGCTCGCCCGCGAATCCGTCTGACCTGACGGTTTCGCGGCCCGACAATCGATCAGATCGCCGGCAGGCGTGGGCCGCCGATGCGTACATCGCCGCGCCGCCGCGTCACGCCGGTCTCGTCGAGGCGCCCGAGCAGCGGCAGGGTGTGCTTGCGCGAACTCCCTGCGGCGTCTCGGAAGTCGGCCACGGTGAACCCGTCCGGTTGCGCGCGCAGCAGCGACGCACACAACGCGGCGGCCGCGGCGAGCGCGCTGGTCGCGTAGAACACGCCGTCGATGTCGGCGACCTTGCCGTGTCTCACTAACTCGCGTAGCTCCGCGCGGTCGACGCCCACCGGGTCTGGAGGCGTAAACGGTGCGGCTTCGAGCGCCGCGACGTAGGGATGATCGAGCAGCGGGTCGGCCACCGACGCGAGCCGGACACGGCCGCCGTCGACCGTGACGCTGTCGAGCACGCTGAGTACGAGGCGTCCGCGTTCGTCGAGCCGGGCCAACTCGAGGCCGAGCGTCCCGGCACGCTCGACGGCCTCGCGCAACGCGGCCCGAGCTGCTTCCAGCACCGAGGGGTCGACGACGAAGTGGCCGAGCGTGGGTGCAACCGTCTGGCCGACCAGCAGGCGCAGCTCGTTCGCGTCGGTCCACCCGCGCTCCGCGACGACCCGCGCGATTGATCGGTCGGGTTTGGCACGAGAGGCCGGTAGCACCGGCGCCACGTCGAGGATCTCGCCGCCGCCCACGGTTTCGTTGCGACCGCTCTCGCGTAACACGTAGCGATCGCCGGGCAGCATCGGCAGCGCGACGGGTAGGTGCAGCCGCACGAGCCCGGCCTGGCCGGGGTGAATGGATGACGGCCCGAGGATGCGGACCTTGACCGAGTGTTCACCCGATCCGATGTATGCGAGGTAGGCGCCGCGTCGCGACACCACGTGGTCGAGTGAGTCGAGCACCTGGAGCGACGCGTCGACTCGCGACGTGCGATGCCATTGCCCCGGGGCGACGAGCACGTCGCCCCGGGCGACGCCGTCTCGGGCCACGCCGCTGAGGTTCAGGGCGACGCGATTGCCGGGGCCGATCTTGGTGCGTTCCTTGTGGAGCGACTGGATGCCGCGCACGCGCACTGCGAGGTCGCGTGGCACAAGCGCCAGCGTGTCGTCGACGCGAACTCGCCCACCGGTGAGCGTGCCGGTGACCACGGTGCCCGCGCCCTTCGCCGCGAATGAGCGGTCGATCCAGAGGCGTGGACGGCCGACATCGTGGGCAGTGGGCGTGGCATCGAGGAGTCGATCCATGGCGGCCTGCATCTCCTCAAGGCCGGTGCCGTCGATGGAGTCGACCTCGACGAACTCGGCGTCTTCGAGGAACGTCCCGGCCACGTGCTCCTCGACGTCGAGGCGTGCGAGCTCTCGTAGCTCCGCGTCGGCGATGCCGACCTTCGTGAGCACGATCACCCCGTGGGTGATGCCCAGCAGCTCGAGGATGCGCAGGTGCTCCTCGCTCTGGGGCTTCCAACCCTCGGTGGCCGCGACGACGAAGATGCACGCGTCGACCGCGCCGATGCCGGCCAGCATGTTGCGGAGGAAGCGCACGTGTCCCGGAACGTCGATGATGGCCACCCCGCGCCCGCTCGGCAGCGTGGTCGACGCGAAACCCAGATCGATGGTGAGGCCGCGGGCCTTCTCCTCGGCGAAGCGATCGGGGTCGGTGCCGGTGAGCGCGCGCACCAGGGACGACTTGCCGTGGTCGACGTGGCCGGCGGTGGAGAGGACGTGCATCAGGGCGCTGATGCCAGCGAGCGGAGCGCGGCCGCGACGTGTGCATCGTCGTGCGGCGCGATGGTGCGTAGGTCGGCAAAGGTGGTCTGTTCGTGTACGCGGGCGATGATCGGGGGCGACGCGGCCCGCAGCGCGGCGGTGTGATCACCGGGCAGCGCGATGGCGACGCTCGGTATCTGGACGCCAGGGAGCGTGCCGCCACCCGGCACGGCGACGCTGTCGACCACGTCGGCGGTTCCGCCCACGTGGTACCCGACAGCACGCGCCCGGAGCTCGTCGAGGGGAGCAGTAGCCATTCGCCAGAACGGGATCGCTTCGGCGTCGCGTGCGAGGTAGCGCAAGGCGAGCTCGTGGAGTGCCCCGAGCACGAGCGATCCGGGACGCAACGCCCGTGCGAGAGGATGGCGAGCGCATCGCTCGACGAGGTCGGCGCGCCCGGCGATGATGCCGGCCTGTGGGCCACCGAGCAGCTTGTCGCCCGAGAACGTGACGAGACCTGCGCCGGCGTCGAGCGATTGGCGCGCTGCTGGTTCGTCCCGCAACCAGGTGGGGGGGCCGCCGGGCAGCCACGGGCACGCCGAGTCGAGGAGGCCCGAGCCGATGTCGCACACGAGCGGCACGCCGAGCATGGCGAGGTCGCGGAGATCGGGTGCTTCGGTGAAGCCGACGATGCGGTAGTTCGACTGGTGTATCTGCATCACCATGGC